>Ga0181612_183764_pt1 | contig 20789 bp, 10 predicted proteins | sample HoacroProtozoa21_FD_119630 | JGI IMG/M metagenome (GOLD analysis project Ga0181612, IMG submission 119630) | Hoatzin crop microbial communities from Cojedes, Venezuel. Combined Assembly of Gp0051906, Gp0051904, Gp0051908
CCTTTTGCCAAGGCGAGGCCTTTGTCGTTGAGTTGCGACGGGTTGGCGAGGGCTTCCTTGGCTTTGTCGGAGAGGCGCTCGTAAATCTCATCGTAGGCATTCTGAAGCTTCGGACTGCACTCCACGTATGTGGCGCTGCGATTATTCGAGATGCGGTCGAGGATGCGCTCCACTTCCTTGCGCCCCGGCTCGTTTTTAATGACATATTTGTGGATGCACTGGCGAATGAGCTCTACCATATACTCACACACGCGATGATTATTGCGGTCGGAGCGGTAGATGTCGTAGATGCGCGTCAAGGCGTCCTTCTCCTCCGTCAGCCCGTCGCTAACAGTCTCTTCCATCCCATTGATGGTGCCCTCGGTCTCCGCTTGGCTCACGAACAAGGCATAGCGGCGGTCAACATCCGTGCGAACCTTCGAGAGTATATGCTCTGCCTTTTCATTGGGCTCAAGGAAATTGCCGTATGACATACTGCTAATCATCGAGCGCAAATTCTCACGCAGCGGCTCGTATTCCGGGGCGAGGTTAAAAGCCGTCACCATATACGATATCGACTCCTCAAGGCTCTCCTCGCTGTAGTCCATGTCGGACATAATCTCGTCGTTGGCATACTCTGCAACCTTCAGGTTCAGCTCCTCATCATCCATTTTCTTGCATATAGGATTGAAGACGAGGAGGAAGTGGTGCGGGTCAACGGCATTGGCGACATATTCGTCGATGCACTGGCCCACGACGCTCTTCAGTTCTGCGAATTTCGTCGGGTCAACCTTTATCGTCTCGAAGTCGTAGAAGGCATTGCTGATTTCTTCCGACTTGCCCGAACGAATTGCGGTGATGTAGCGGTTCACAACATTATCATCCAAGGCCGGAGCCGTTTCGACAACCTCCTCGACAGGCGATGACGACATTTCCTGACCTCCTCCGAACACATCAGAGTCGTCAATCATATAACTGTCATCCGGCTCGTCATAAACATAATCATCAGTTTGACCGGCATAATCATCAACCTGTTCCGTGTACTCCTCAGGAGCATAGTTCTCTTCGGGAACATACTCCTCTTCGGGCTGCTCCGTAATTTCCTCCTGTGCGTAATCATCCACGGGCACATATTCTTCCTCTGGAATATACTGATTTTCAGGAACATACTCCTCTTCGGGCTGCTCCGTAATTTCCTCCTGAGCGTAATCATCCACAGGCACATATTCTTCCTCTGGAATATACTGATTTTCAGGAATATATTCCTCTTCAGGAGCATACTGATTCTCTGGAACAAACTCCTCTTCGGGGATATACTGATTTTCCGGCTGAACCGTAGTTTCCTCTTGCGATACAGCCTCTGGCTGCACTGTTATTTCTTCTTGTGCAACAACCTCTGGCTGCACGGTTGTTTCTTCTTGTGCAACAATCTCTGGCTGCACTGTTATTTCTTCTTGTGCAACAATCTCTGGCTGCACTGTTATTTCTTCTTGTGCAACAACCTCTGTTTGAGCAAACTTTACAGGCTGTGGAGCCTCTGCCTTTTCCTTTGCCTCTGCCTGTGCCTTCTGTGCTGCCGACTCTTTGAAGAGCTCTTGCATCATTCCTTCGGCATCCGGTTCCACGAGGAGGTCATCGTAGGCTTTCATCGTGTCGTCGCTGTTGAGAAACTTCTCATAACTGCCATCGTCGAAGAAGGGGTCATCCTCCGGCTTCGGAGCATCGTCGGCATCGGTGCAATCAGAGGGATTCACAGTCACGTCACCACCGCCTTGAGTCATATCGTCAGCCTCCGACGGGTTGTATGTCGGCTGGTCAAAAACATCAGCTTGGCTCTGCGTCGGCTCCTCTGTCGGGGCAGCGTAATCATTCTGCGTTGGCTCCTCTGCCGGGGAAACATAGTCATTCTGTGCAGGCTCCTCTGCCGGGGCAGCATAATCATTCTGCGTTGGCCATTCTGTCTGCGCGGCATAATCACTCTGCAACAGTTCTCCTGCCGGGGCGGCGTAATCATCCTGTGCCGGCTGTTCAAGGGTGTCAGCAGGGCCTTGAGCCGGTTGCTGTTCATCTTCCTCAATCATTTCCCAGAATTGTCCTATTCCCTCGTCAATATCCTGCTGCGAAATGCCGCCTTGATATTCTTGATTGTTCGACGGAGCATTCACAGGCTGGAACTCCTCAGACTCCGGCTGGTAAACTTCTTGTTCCGGCTGGTATGCCTCTTGCGAAGGCTGATACGCTTCAGCCTCTGGCTGTTCGAAATCCGATGCCGCCATTCCGCCGTATTTTATGGCATTTACCTTGTCTGTTTCGATTTGCTCACGAAGTTCTGCGATGCGTGGCGACAGTTGGGAGCCGAGTTCTCTTGCGAGTTGTGCGCCGCAACATTTTGTCACTCCGCTTCTGATGCCTCTCAGTAAGGCGATAGCCTTTTCGGCCGGTATGGCGTATGACTCTTGCAGCACGCACTGGCACAAATTGCGCCACAGGGTGCAATAGCTTGGGTCGTTGATGCTCTCCACGTTCATCAGCTTGCCATAAATGGTGTTCACGGCCGATTTATACACTGCCACCCTTTCACTGTTGGTTTCCTGGCACTCCGCCTCCTTATTCTTTATCGTCGAGTATGCCGACACCCACATCGGGTCGGCGAAAGAAATCTTGCTGCCGTCGAGATAGGTGTTCAGTTTGTCGATATAGTCTTGCCTGTCGCTGAAATAGTCGTATGCGAGCAGATAATATCCCAGTTGCTCTTGGGGTGTCAGTGCCGCGCCTGTAACAGGAGGTATTTTCCCGTCGGCCATATCCACCAGCTGCATTGCCGCGTCTTGACAGAGATACGGCAGGTGGCAGATGTCAGAAAGGCTGCCGATGTATCTTTGCTCGGCATCCATCCCGGCGGCGCTTTTCACGATGCAGTCAACAATCGTGCCCTCATATTGCAAATTGTCGGTGGCGAATTCCTCTAAGAATTTCACGGTCCTCACAAAGCGCCCGGTGTCGATAAGACGGTTCTTAAACTCCTCAATCATATCCGTAGGAAATGCCGAGCACAGGCGCAGTTCGCGCGCCGCCGACTTCAAGAGATTCACATTGTCGTATGACGCTTCCGACATGTCGAAATTGTGACGCGCGGAAATGCGATGGTCGTCAATCTGAGGATTTGAAAACTCCGACGACTGACCGTAATCACTCTGAGCACGATACGACGGTCCGAAAATCGGGGCTTCAGAGGGAGTCTCAAAAAGCGACTCTTGCGAAGAATCCTGACCGTAAACCGACTCATCGGAAGACTGGCCATACACCAATTCATCCGAAGTCTGGCCGTAAACCGGCTCTTGCGAGCCATACAGCGGCTCCTGCGATACCGGGGCATACTGCGACTCTTGCGAGCCATACAGCGGCTCCTGCATACTATACTGCTCTTGCGGTTCTGGCTGATACATCTGCTCCTGCGGTTCCGAAGTAGAATAAGGCTGATACGCCTGCTCCTGCGGTTCTGGCTGATACATCTGTTCCTGCGGTTCCGAAGCAGAATAAGGCTGATATGTCTGCTCTTGCGATTCCGAAGCAGAGGGAGATTGCGCTGGTTCCTGCGACGGCATAAATCTCACATAATCGTTATTTACGGGAGTGTCGGGGGCCTGCTGTGGCGCAACATCCCCAGTTTGTCTCCTCACGAAATGCGAGGAAGTCAAACTTTGCAACAGTTCAGAGGCTTTTGCCACCTCCCCGACATGATTTAGTTGCTTTGCCTTATTCTCCAAACGGTTGCTGAAGATTTTCATGCGCTTGGAATAAGCACTAAGGTTCTCGGAAGTGACAAACTGCTCCAACTCCACCATTTTTCTGAAATTCTCCAGCAGCTCGTCGGGGTTTTGCGTCTTTCTGGAATATATTTCCAATAATCCATCAACAGCCTCTGGCGCCTCTGAAATCACAGACTTGAATTTCTCCTCCGCTGCCTCATAGTCTAACTTGGCAAGCAAATCATTCGCCTGCCTCAACGAGCGTTCAACGCCATTTTCCTTTTTAAACCATCCAGCCATAACAAATTCAGTTATTTAGTGCATATTCGCCGCAAAGGTACGATATTTTTTTCTAAATATCAATAAATGAACACGTTAAAATGAACAAAAAACAAAATTTTAACCTTTGTTAAGACCAGTCCCTCTGTCGTCCGCTCTTAACAGAGAGTTTTTTTATGAAAGCCCGAACCAGTCGGGGCAGCTCTTGGCAGAGGGCTTTAGGACATACCCGACCCAGTCGGGGACAGCTCTTTGCAGAAGGCTTTCCTACCACGATTATCCCAACAATTGCTTTATCTCCGTCTCGGGCAGAATGCAGAGTATCGTCTTTCCGTCGGGAGTGAGATTCACGTTCGACGATGCGAAGAGGCGGTTTACCAAATTCTCCATCTCCTCATTGCCAAGCACCTGTCCGGCAGGTATTGCGGAGGCACGGGCGAGAGTGAGCGCCATAGAGCGTATCACACTCTCCTTCACCTCACTGCCACTCTCCTGCACCGCCACAAGCATGTCGGCGAGCAAAGCACAATGGTCGATGCCCTCGGTGCCGGCAGGAACACCCTTGATAACATACCGACCCTCCTCGTCAGCAATCTGAAAACCTAATTCCGTAAGCTCCTCAACAACACCCTTGAGAGCCTCAACATCAGAGGGAGGAAGCTGCAAAGGCTCCGGGAAAAGCAGGGTCTGCGTGTCGATGGTCTTATTCTTCAACTTCTCAAGATACTCATCGTAGAGCACACGGGTATGGGCACGGTGCTGGTCGATAATCATCAGACCCGACTTCACCGATGTCATAATATACTGGCCCTTATACTGATAATGCGCGGGCGACTTCTCAGCGATCACGTCGATGCCGGAGAGTGCCGAGGGATTAAACAAGTCAGATGCCGGTCCGCCCGACGCATACTCCTCATTCCCAGGAAGATGTCCGGGTAAGATGCCCGACATGTCATCGAAAGGCAACGACGGCTGAACAGCGGGAATGCCCTGCTGATGCAAAGGCGAAGAGGCGCCGGCATACAAATTCTGCCAACCGGCAGGGGCCTTGCCAGCTCCTTTATAACCATCATAACCGCCATAGCCCGAACTACCGTCAAAACCGAAGCCAGAACCGCCACCATAGGAGCCGCCACCATAGGAGCCGTCATCAAAACCCGAAGCCCCACTCCCGGAAGAGCCCTCAAAGGAGCCGCCTGGGTTCTTAAAAGGATTATAGTTGGGGTTATTGTATTCCAATGGCGGCATCACAGCCCCCCTCTCGGGGTCGAACATCGGTATTTCCGGCCTTCCCTCGGTATCGAAATCTATCGACGGAATACCGTTATATTGTCCGAGCGCGTTCCTCACCGTGGCAAGCAAAATCTGCCACAGGGCCTGCTCATTCTCGAATTTTATCTCTGTCTTCGTGGGGTGAATGTTCACGTCGATAGTGGCGGCGTCAACATTGAAATAGATGAAATACGGCACCTGCCCGCCCTCGGGGAGCATCCGCTCGAAAGCCGTGATTACTGCCTTGTGGAAATACGGGTGGCGCATATAGCGGCCGTTGACGAAGAAAAACTGATGAAGCTCCTTCTTCCTCGCCGACTCCGGCTTGCCCACATATCCGCTAATCTCACACAGCGACGTGTTCACCTCCACAGGGATAAGACTTTGGTCGATTTTCTTGCCGAAGAGGTCGAGAATACGCTGACGCAGAGGGGCTTGCGGAAGATTATAAACGTCGTTGCCGTTGCTGTTTACAGTGAAATGGATGTCGGGATACACGAGTGCGATGCGCTCGAACGACTGCATTATATTCGTCATCTCCGTGGCGTTGGACTTTAAAAACCTGCGCCTCGCCGGAACATTATAAAAGAGGTTGCTGACCTTGAAATTACTGCCTTTATTACACGAGCAGGGCTCCTGACCCGTAACCTTGTTGGCCTCGATGCTCACGAAGGTGCCCAACTGGTCGTCGGCAGTCCTGGTGCGCAATTCCACCTGTGCCACGGCGGCGATGGAAGCCAAGGCCTCACCACGGAAACCCATGGTATGGAGGGCGAAGAGGTCGTCGGCCTTGCGGATTTTCGATGTGGCATGACGCTCGAAAGCTAAACGGGCGTCGGTGGGCGACATCCCCTTGCCGTCGTCGATGACCTGTATCAGCGTGCGACCGGCATCGACGATGATAATGTCGATCTTCGTGGCGCCGGCGTCAACAGCATTCTCCACCAGCTCCTTAATCACCGACGCAGGGCGTTGTATCACCTCGCCGGCAGCTATCTGATTGGCCACGGAATCGGGCAACAATTGTATAATATCCGACATTACTCCTTTGGTTTTAAACTTTCTCCTGTCTGAGCCCCGCTGCCGCTGTTTTCTGTTGCCGGCAAAGCCGCATCCACAGCAGAAGAGGCACTCTTTATCGCATCTGTAGCAGTATTCTTTATCGCATCTGTAGCAGTATTCTTTATCGCATCCGAAACAGCCGTGGAAACGGCATTCTGCACACTGTCAGCCACAGCCTTTCCGGCCTCCTTAATTACATCGGCAGTCGTCGTCTTAGCATTTTTAGCACTGTCAGCGGCGGCAGCCTCCTGGTTCTTCTTCGTTGCAACGGTGGCGGCCCCCATATTATATTTCGACTTCGGCAACTGCCGTTTCGGGGTGGCTTTCAGCTCCGTGCCCTTCTTCTTGCCGCGGTAGTTGAAGATATCGTCTTTGTTCAACGGCCTCACATAGTCAAACCAGTTGAAGCCCTTCAGGAATTTCTTCTCCGCGGGAATCTGCGAGATGGGATAGAAGGTGGCCTCCGCCGACGGGGCCCAAATCTTGTAGAGCTCCCTTTGTGGCGTGAAATACATCCTCATCGTGTCGCTCTGCATATCGTTCATGCCTATCAGTGTGCTGTCGGCCTCATCCTCGGCATAATAGATGGAGCAGACGTTCTTCACCGCCTGGAACCAGTCGATCTGACCTTTCTTGAAATAGGCCATCATCTCGTTGGATGACAACTGATTGTATTTGTCGGTGGTGCCCACCACTTGCTGCGTAGAGAATGCCTGCCCTACGACATGCGCCCATTTTATCGTGGAGTCGGCCATATACACGCGTATCTCCTCGCCCACGAGCTGCTGCCCGGCCTGCCATACGATGGGGTCTTTATACATCGTCATGCACGAGTCGCGGGAGTCGCCAACCAAGGAGTCGCACACTGCCTGCACGTCCTTGCGGTAAGCCCGCACCTTGTCGAAGGCATGCACCTTGCGATACACGGAGTCGGTATTTATATTAAAGGTGTAAACCTTGAAGGAGTCGGCATGCACCCAGAGCGTGTCTTTCTGCGAGTAGTCGATAAGCACGGCGTTGCGGGTGGCCTCGCCATAGCCGGTGGTCTCGTTATACATGCCGTAGTCGCCCTTAAACATATTCTTGTTCTCCTTGTCGATATACAGCACGTTGTTGTATCCGCGGCTTATCTTCTTCTCGGAGTCGTAGAAGAGGCTGTCGCCGATAATGGTTTTCATTCCGTTTTGTATCTCCGAGCGTCCGTAGAGCTGCGCCCTCTCGTGCTTCGTGTCGTAGTGGGCGTCATTGGTATGCACCACATTGCCTTGGTTGGTGATTACCGACGGTCCTTTCACATGCGCCATGCCGTCGTTGGTGTAATAATACATCGTGTCGGTGTCGATGACGTATGTGGGGCTCGAGAGGCGCACATTATAATTGAATACCGCCTCCTTGACCTCCGTGTCATACTGCCCCCAGTCAGACACTAAGGTGTTCTTGCCATCCACGAGTTTGCCGCCCTCGAAGAAATAGCCCACGTTATACAGACGGTCGTAGTTGAGCGAGTCGGTATAGAGCTTGCTCTTGCGATGGGTGAGCACGACATTGCGACGGGCGATGGCCATCATGTCATCACCGTCGTAATAGGCATAGTCGCTCACTAAATGCAGGGTGTCGCCCTGACGCATGTTCACATGCCCGAAAGCCTCGAAAGAATTGGTCTGCTCATAGTAATAGGCGCTGTCGCAGGTCAGCCGCGCCCCGTTATGCGAGAACGACACGTTGCCGCTGGCAATCTGCGCGTTGGGGTTCGTGCGCTGGTCATAGTGCAGACGGTCGGCATGCAAGAGATACACTCTGTTGTCGCCGGCGGGTCTGCGCTTGGGCTTCACCTTGGCTTGTGCGAAAGAAAGCACAAACAGGCATAGCAACAGTGCCGCCACTGCCCTATGCCCGCGATGGTTTCCGTTTATGCCTCGCCTTCTCATTTAATCCACCCTTGATACTCGAAGTCGCAGTTTTTATAACGGTCCTTAACTTTCACGTAAGTGGTCTTAATCTTCGCCACCACCCAGTCGTGGATAATCTTCTCACGCTGCTTGGCCGCCACGACGTTTTTCAACACCTGGAAGTCCTCCTGCATCGTGGCCTTATGTCCGTCGGTGCGGCTCTTGAGTTTGGCAATCACGCATACCGTCTTGCCTCTGCTGTTGGTCATCGTGAAGGCTTTCGACACCTCTCCCACTTTCAGCGTGTCAACCACCTTCGCCACCTCGGAGGGCAGTTCTGACATCTGCAGCCTTGAGGTGCGCGAGTCGCTGGTGGCACTGTACATCAGTCCGTGGTTGTTCTTGGTGTCCTTGTCGTCGGAGAGTATCTGCGCGGCGTCGTCGAAAGTGAACTCGTTCTTCCTGATGTCGTCGCCGATGGAGTCGAGGCGTGCAATGGCGGCGTCGATGGCCGTCTGCTCCACGCGCGGCTTCATAAGTATATGTCTCACCTTCACCTTGTCGCCTTTCTTGTCAACAAGCTGTATGATATGGTATCCGAACTCGCTCTCCACGATTTTCGACACTTTCTTGGGGTCGGTGAGGTTGAAGGCGACGGCAGCGAAAGCGGGGTCGAGCATACCACGACCCACATAGTCGAGCTCACCGCCCTGGCGTGCGCTTCCGGGGTCCTCGGAATACAGTCGAGCGAGGGAAGAGAACGACGACTCGCCGTTGTTCACACGGTCGGTGAACTCACGCAACTGGTCTTTCACCCTGTTAATCTCCTCCAAACTCACTTTCGGGGTTTGGGTCAGGATTTGCACTTCCACGGTGGTAGGCACAAAGGGGATGCTGTCCTCGGGGTAGTTGCGGAAGAATGCCTTCACCTCTGCCGGCGTAACATTCACGTCCTCCACGAGCTTCTGCTTCATACGGTCGATCATCATACGGTCGTACACGTCGTCGTGCATCTGCTGGCGCATCTCCGCCACGGTCTGCTTCTTATACTCCTCGAGCTTCTCCTTGCTGCCCACCATCTGTATCCAGTAGTTTATCTGCTGGTCGAGGGTTTGTGTTACCTCCGACTCGCTCACTTCGATACTGTCGATGGCGGCCTGGTGCAAGAAGAGTTTCTGCACTGCCAACTGCTCGGGGATGGCACAGTCGGGGTTGCCCTTGAACTTTATGCCTTCCACCTCTGCCTGGGCTCTCATGCCCTCGATTTCCGACTTCAGTATTGCCTCGTCTCCCACGATCCATTCCACCTCGTCGATAACCTTGTCGGGGTTTATGGGTGCCTGACCCTCCACATTGCGGGGGTATTTAAAGGTCACGGCGCTGTCGCCCTTTATTTGCGTCTGTGCCGTGGCGATGGTGGCTGTTGTGAGTGCGAGCAATGCTGCTATGGCATATCTCCTTGTCATCATGCCTTAATGTTTATTTACTGTTTTCAACACGTCTTTGTCAATCGTCACGGGATATTTCTTGCGCAGCTCTTTCACCCAGGCTTTCTCAAGCTCGTCCTGGTAGTCAGCCACCACAAGTCCCTTGACATCGCTGTAATCCTCCGGTTTGGAGATTTTCTTGCCATACACGGCGTCGTAGGGATAGTCTTTGAGGGGTTTGGGGGTAATGTCGCTCTTGCCGAACGCCATCTTGTCCACGAGCTGGTTGTCGCCCTCCTTGAAGATGCCTTTCTCCACGCGTATGCGTATCACGGAGTCGGCATTGAAGGTTTTGCGCAGTATCTCCGCCCACTCGTCGAAGGGTTTTCCTTTCACGGCTTTCTTCACGGCGTCGATGTCTGCCTCTGTCTGTGTATGGTATGCTATGCCTTTATACCTTGGCTCATCCCATTTGTATTTGCTCTTGTTCTTATTGAAATAGGCCTTCTGTCCCTCGGTGTCGTCGGCGGCCTTCTTCCATACCTCCTTGTTGCTCACCTCATAGAGGAGGAGTCCGTCGTGGTATTCCTGGAAGAGGTATTTCATATCGGGGTCGGCGGCGCTCACCTCTGCTGCCTTCTGGTCGAGGAGGGCCTCACGCTTCATGCGTTTCGACGCGGCGATGGAGTCGATATTGCGGTTGGCGATTTGGTTGCGGGCGTCGCGGCTCTCCAAGAACTTCATAATGTCGCTCTTCAGGGTGTCGTAGGGCTCCAGTTCCTTCCTGCCGTCCATTTTCACGATATGGTATCCTGCTGCGGAGAGGAACGGCTGCGACATCTCACCGGTTTTGAGCGCGAAGGCGTGCTCCTCAAATTCCGGGAGCGTCTGCCCCACGGAAATCCAAGGCAGCTGTCCGCCGTTGCGCGCGCTTCCGGGGTCTTGCGAGAACTGCTGTGCCAGAGTGGCGAAGTCGCCTCCGGCCTTGAGCACTCCATAGATACTGTCGATGCGTGCCTTGGCGGCGTTCTTCTTGGCGTCATCGGCATCCTGCGGCACGCGCATAAGGATATGCGATGTCTTCACGAGCCCTTTCTCGCCGATGCGGTTCTTGGTGTTCACATACACTTTGTATGCCTCGTTCTCCATATCGGCGTCGGTGACATACATAGGCACGAGCTGCTGGTCGCGATACTGCAAATACTCCCTGTTGAAAAGTGCCAGGGTGTCCATCTTGCGGTCTAAGGCGGCCTGCACCTTGAGCTTGTAGTTTATAAAGAGCTCGGCATACTCCTCCACGGTCTTCTTGTCGATCACTCCGTCGGAATTGTTCTTATTGTATGAGTATTCAAATTCTGAGCGCGGCACCGGCTGACCATTAACGGTCATCACCACCGGGTCGTACTGTGCCATGGCGCATGCCGGGCACAGTAACGCTGTAAGTATTAATGCTTTAGCTTTCATAGTCTTATTCGTGTCTGCTGTAGTTAGGAGCCTCACTGGTGATAGTGATGTCGTGCGGGTGGCTCTCCATCACGCCGGCATTGGTGATACGTGTGAACTTGGCGTTGTGCAGAGTGTCGATGTCTTTGGCTCCGCAATATCCCATACCTGAGCGCAGACCTCCAGCGAGCTGGTAAATCACCTCCTGCACGGTGCCTTTGTAAGGCACGCGTCCGGCGATGCCCTCGGGCACGAGTTTCTTCACGTCCTTGGTGTCGCTCTGGAAATAGCGGTCCTTGCTGCCGTTCTTCTGCTCCATGGCCTCCAAGGAGCCCATACCCCTGTAGCTCTTGAATTTACGTCCGTTGAAGATGATTGTCTCACCCGGACTTTCCTCTGTTCCTGCCACGAGGGAGCCGATCATCACGCTGCTGCCTCCGGCGGCGAGGGCTTTCACCACGTCGCCCGAATAGCGCAGGCCACCGTCGGCGATGAGGGGTATGTCGGTGTCTTTCAATGCCTTATACACGTCGTAAACGGCGCTCAACTGCGGTACTCCGACACCTGCCACGACACGTGTGGTACAGATACTTCCCGGTCCGATACCCACTTTCACGGCGTCGGCTCCGTTGTCGGCGAGCATCTTGGCAGCCTCGCCGGTTGCCACGTTACCCACGACGATATCGACATTGGGGAATGACTTCTTAGCCTCCACGAGTTTCTCGATGACCGACTTGGAATGTCCGTGCGCGGTGTCGATGACGATGGCGTCGGCCCCGGCGTCAACCAAAGCCTGCATCCTCTGCAGGGTGTCGGCGGTAACTCCCACTCCGGCGGCCACTCTGAGCCTGCCCTTGGCATCCTTGCACGCCATGGGTTTGTCCTTGGCCTTCGTAATGTCCTTATAGGTGATAAGTCCCACGATATGGTTGTCTTTGTCAACCACCGGCAACTTCTCAATCTTGTTCTCCTGAAGTATCTGGGCGGCCGCTGCGAGGTCTGTCTGCTGGTGTGTGGTAACGAGGTTTTCCTTTGTCATCACCTCATCGATGGTCTTGTCGAGCCTCTTCTCAAACCTCAGGTCGCGGTTGGTAACGATACCGATGAGGTGCTTCTCCTCGTCGATGACGGGAATTCCTCCGATATGATACTCGGCCATAATATTCAGCGCGTCTTGCACCGTGGAGCCGCTGGCGATGGTAACAGGGTCGTAAATCATACCGTTCTCGGCCCTCTTCACTATTGCCACCTGTCTTGCCTGGTCGTCGATAGACATGTTCTTGTGTATCACTCCGATACCTCCCTCGCGGGCGATGGCAATTGCCATCTGCGACTCTGTAACGGTGTCCATGGCAGCCGTTACGAAGGGGATGTTGAGGGTGATGTTACGTGAGAAGCGTGTGGCTAATGTCACTGTTTTGGGCAATACCTCTGAATACGCAGGTATCAGCAGGACGTCGTCGAATGTGAGACCGTCCATAACAATCTTGTCTGCAATAAATGAATTCATATAGCTATAAAATTTATTGCGTGCAAATTTACGAAGAAATTTGCACTTAACCTAATAATTTGTGATTTTTCTTATAATATTTAGCTTTTTCTCACAAACTTAACCGATTTTAATTGGCCATATCGCTTAAAAACTTAATTTTCACGAGTCTTATCTCGTTCTCCTCATATTCCTCTCCGAGCTCCTCGATGGCATCCTCCAGACTGTCTGTTTCCGTCTCCTTGAAATACTGGTAGATGTCGTCGATGTCCTCCTGGTCCATCACGTCGTTGAGGAAATAGTCGATATTAAGTTTTGTGCCGCTATACACGATGCCCTCAAGGCAAGTGAGCAGGTCCTCGAAGTCCATGCCTTTTGCCTCGGCGATGGAGTCGAGGGGCACCTTGCGGTCGATGCTTTTGATGATGCTTGTTTTCTGCGACTCCTTCGGCGGACTCTTGAAGCGGTCGCTGCCCTCGGGGATTTCTATGTCGTTTTCCTCGCAGTGGCGTTTGATGATGTCGATGGCCTCCTGACAATAGGGCTTGCGAGTCTTCCCCTCTCCGATGCCCTGAATTTTCTTCAGTTCATCGAGGGTAACGGGATACACGGTGGCCATCTGCTCCAACGACACGTCGAGGAAGATGGTGTATGGGGGCTGCCCGAGCTTATGTGCCACGTCGCGCCGCAGGTTCTTGAGTATGGCGAAGAGCTCGGGGTCGAGCACGCTCGTCATTCCCTCCTGGTCCATCATCGCCTCGTAGTCGCTGTCGAAGGTCTTGTCTTCCACAACATAGAAAGGCACGGGCTTCTTCAGGAATTTCTTTCCTTGGGGCGTTACTTTCAGGAGTCCGTAGCTCTCCACGTCCTTCCTGAGGTATCCGGAGATCACGGCCTGGCGTATCACGGGGTTCCAGAGTTTCTCGTCCTCATCCTCCCCGGAGCCGAACTCCTCGAGCTTGTCGTGCTTATGCGCAATGATGTCGTCGGTCTCCTTGCCGCTCACGAAGTCTATCACGTAGTCGGTGCGGAAATTCTCCTTGATGGCGAGGATGGCCTTGATTACTATGGCGAGCAACTTCCCGGCCTCCACCTTCTCCTTGGGGTGCAGGCAGTTGTCGCAGTTGTGGCAGTTGTCTTGCTTATACTCCTCTCCGAAATAATAGAGGAGCATCTTACGGCGGCATACCGACGACTCCGCGTAGGCAGCGGTCTCCGAGAGCAGCTGCTTTCCGATGTCCTGCTCCGCCACGGTCTTGCCCTCCATAAGCTTTTCCAGTTTCTGGAGGTCCTTATAAGAGTAGAAGGCGATGCACTGCCCCTCCCCGCCATCTCTTCCGGCGCGGCCCGTCTCCTGGTAGTATCCCTCAAGACTCTTGGGGATGTCGTAGTGGATGACGAACCTCACGTCGGGTTTGTCGATGCCCATTCCGAAGGCTATGGTGGCCACGATGACGTCGAGCCTTTCCATCAGGAAGTCGTCCTGTGTCTGCGAGCGGGTCTGCGGGTCGAGTCCGGCGTGGTATGCGGCGGCGCTGATGTCGTTGGCCTTCAGCACTTCCGCCAGCTCTTCCACTTTCTTGCGCGAAAGACAGTATATAATGCCACTCTTGTGGAGGTTTTTCTTGATGAACTTCACTATCTCCTTGTCCACGTCCTTGGTCTTGGGCCTCACCTCATAGTAGAGGTTGGGTCTGTTGAAGGAGCTCTTGAACTCCAGTGCGTCGAGGATGCCGAGGTTCTTCTTTATGTCGGTGCGCACCTTGTCGGTGGCTGTCGCCGTGAGGGCAATCACCGGGGCCTGCCCGATGTCGTTGATAATCGGCCTTATGTTGCGGTACTCGGGTCGGAAGTCATGTCCCCACTCCGAGATGCAGTGTGCCTCGTCGATGGCATAGAAGGAGATTTTCACTGTGCGCAGGAATGCCACGTATTCTTTTTTCGTGAGCGACTCCGGTGCCACATAGAGCAGTTTTGTCTTTCCCGACGTGATGTCGGCCTTCACCTGGTCTATCGCCGTCTTGTTCAGCGACGAGTTCAGACAGTGTGCCACCCCCTCCTCGGTCATGTTGCTGATGACGTCCACCTGGTTTTTCATCAGGGCTATGAGTGGCGAGATGACAATTGCCGTGCCGTCCATCAGGAGCGACGGCAGTTGATAGCACAGCGACTTCCCGCCGCCTGTGGGCATGAGCACGAAGACGTCGTGCCCCTCCATGAGCGAGCGTATAATAGCCTCTTGGTCGCCTTTGAACGAGTCAAAGCCGAAATAGCGTTTCAATTCTTTTGTCAGTTGCACGTTGCCGTCCATAATTTGCTCTTTTATAGTGATTGTTAAGCGCTTTCAAGCCTGTGCATGTCGGTTTTCTCCAACTGTGCCTTGGCGTACTGCAGTGTAACGTTGAATGCCTTCGTGTGTTTTGAAGGTATTTCAAACATTGTGTCTATCATTATTGCCTCCACGATGGAGCGCAGTCCTCGGGCCCCGAGCTTGTATTCTATGGCCTTGTCAACGATGAAATCGAGCACGTCGTCGTCGAAAGTCAGCTTTATGCCGTCCATGGCGAAGAGTTTAACATACTGCTTCACGATGGAGTTCTTCGGCTCTGTGAGGATATTGCGCAATGCCGTGCGGTCGAGGGGGTTGAGGTAAGTAAGCACCGGGAGACGTCCGATGATCTCGGGGATGAGTCCGAACGACTTGAGGTCCTGGGGCTGTATATACTGCATCAGGTTGTTCTTGTCAATCTGTGCCGTAACCTGCACGTTGTTGTAGCCCACCACGTGTGTGTTGAGCCTTTGTGCTATCTTCCTCTCTATACCGTCGAAGGCGCCTCCGCAGATGAAGAGTATGTTTTTCGTGTCCACACGGATATACTCCTGGTCGGGGTGCTTGCGCCCTCCCTCGGGCGGCACGTTGACGATGGTTCCCTCGAGGAGCTTGAGCATTCCCTGCTGCACTCCCTCGCCGCTCACGTCGCGGGTAATCGAGGGATTGTCGCTCTTGCGCGCAATCTTGTCTATCTCGTCGATAAACACGATGCCTCGCTCCACCGCCGGCACGTCGTAGTCGGCCACCTGCAACAAACGGCTGAGGATGCTCTCCACGTCCTCGCCCACATATCCCGCCTCGGTGAATACTGTGGCATCGACGATGGTGAACGGCACTTGGAGCATCTTGGCAATCGTGCGTGCCAGGAGTGTCTTGCCGGTGCCGGTGGAGCCCACCATAATGATGTTGCTCTTCTCTATCTCCACGTCGTCGCTCGAGTCCTGCTGGAGGCGTTTGTAGTGGTTATACACTGCCACCGACAGGAACTTCTTTGCCGTGTCCTGCCCGATGACATACTGGTCGAGGTATTCTTTTATCTCTTTTGGCTTTGGCACGTCCTTGAGGGCGTCGTTCTTGCCGCTGCCATACTTGTCGCTCTTTCTTATGCCGGAGGTCTTCAATATGCTGTAGGCCTGCTCTATGCAGTCCTCGCAGATGAAGCCGTTGATACCGGTTATCAGCAGCTTCACCTCCTTGTCGGTCCGTCCGCAAAAACTACAAGTTCTCTTCATTTCTTATTTATCAATTCTCTTTTATATCGTTATGCTCCCCGAAAAGGCTTCTGGATAAAAATTTTCTTCAGGACAAACCCGGCCCAGCCGGGACCGCTCCTTGCGGAGAGTTTTTTTCTTCAGGATAAACCCCTCGCGGAGAGCAATGCGGCGAAGCCGCCATCGCCGGAACGGCGATTTTAATTGTCAATTATCAATTGTCAATTGTCAATTTTAAAAGCCTCCGGCTTTTAAACAGCCTCCGCCGGTTTGCGTTCTAAGACTTGGTCAATCATGCCGTACTCCTTCGCCTCTTGCGCCGTCATCCAGTAGTTACGGTCGGAGTCTTGATACACTTTCTCGTATGGAGTATGCGAGTGGTTGGCGATGATGGTATAGAGTTCCTTTTTGAACTTCAGAATCTCCTTGGCCTCGATCTCGATATCCGACGCCTGTCCTTGCACTCCTCCGAGAGGCTGGTGTATCATCACGCGGCTGTGGGGCAGTGCGCTGCGTTTCTTCTCTGCTCCTGCCACGAGGAGCACGGCTGCCATCGAGGCTGCCATTCCGGTGCAGATGGTGGAGACGTCGCTGACGATAAACTGCATGGTGTCGTAGATGCCGAGTCCTGCTGTAACGCTTCCGCCCGGTGAGTTGATATATATCGAGATGTCCTTGCCCTGGTCCACGCTGTCGAGATACAACAGCTGTGCCTGCAGGGTGTTGGCGGTGTAGTCGTCAATCTCCGTGCCGAGGAAGATGATGCGGTCCATCATCAGTCGGGAGAACACGTCGAGCTGTGTCACGTTGAGCTGCCTCTCCTCAAGGATGTAGGGGTTCATGTACCTTGCTTGTGCTTTCATCACGTCGTCAAGCACCATTCCGTTCATGCCTAAATGCTGTGTGGCATACTTTCTGAAATCGTTCTTCATTTTTTCCTTCCTTTTTTGTCTTTTATGTGCGGTTCCCTTTATATATATAATAGGTGTTATCCTCATATAATAGAAAGCAGGATTACCGACTTTTCTGAATTCATCTACAAAGATAATAAGAAAAATCGATAATCCCGCATTTTTATGGATATTTTTTTCAAAAAAATACCATTTTAAGTTTTTTTATTACAATTCCGACCGTTTTTGAGCGGTTGGAGTGCATTTTTCGGGATTTACACCTCCTCGCCGGCGTCTTTGTTGAAGTCTTCCAACGACATCTCTTTCACCTGCGGTTTCACGATGTCTTTCAGTGCCAATGTGAGCTTGCGGTCGATGACGCTGTCAACGAGTCTGTCCACGGTGTTCTTGTCCTCGAGGAGCTTGTCGGCGTAGTTGTCGAGATACTCGTCGGGGATGTTGTTCAGGCCGTATTGTGCATACTGATAGCGTGCCATGTCGCGTGCTGCGGCTTTCACGTCGTCGTTCTCCACCTTGATGTCGGTCTGTTTCACGAGCTGCTCCTGGATGAGGTGCCATTTGAGCTCCTGGATGCTCTTGTCGAAGTTCTCGTCCACGAATTTCTCGTCCTTGTCCTTGTTGCCTGCCACCATTATTCTCTTGAGCAAGTCGTTGGGGAATGTCAGGTCGCCCACTTTCTTCTCGCAATACTCGCGCACTTTTCTCAGGAATCTGTAGTCGCTCTCGAAGGTGAAGTCGCGCTGCAGACTCTCGCCGATTTTCTGGCGGAAGTCAGCCTCATCCTTCACGTTGCCCGGTCCGAACACCTGGTCGAAGAGTTCCTGGTTCACCTCTGCCGGCACGAAGCGTGAGATCTCGTTCACCTGGAATGTGAAGTCGCTCTCCAAGTCTTTCACTTCCTCTTTCTTTATTTTCAGGAGTGATGACACCTCCACCTCGCTGTCGGGGAATGCCTTCTTGGGGTTAAATGTGATGATATCGCCTTTCTTTGCCTTCTCGAAGAGTTTCTTCTGGTCCTCGCCCTTGATGTATTTGGGCATCAGCACTGCGCCCTCCGACACGATGCCGCCCTCTTTGGCGTTGCCGTCGGCGTCGAGCTCACGAACGTCGCCCTTGAGCATGTCGTCGTCTTTATACTCTTCCACCTGCTCCTGTTTTCCGGCGCGGGAGGCGAACATATTCACGCGGTCGTCGATCATCTTGTCGTCGATCTTCACTGCGGGATACTCTATCTTGTCCTTGTCGCTCAGGGAGATTTCAAACTCCGGGGCCACGGCGATGTCGAAGATAAACTCAAACTCCGAGCCCTTCTCGATGTCTTGCGGCACCTGCTTCTCGCTGGGCAGCGGCTCGCCGAGCATCATTATCTTGTTCTCGCGAACATACTTGTATATCTCCTCACCGATGAGGCGGTTGATCTCTTCTACCTTTATCGGTGTGGCAAACTGCCTCTTAATCATCGCCATAGGCACCTGTCCGGGGCGGAAACCCGGCACGTTGGCACGGCGGCGGTAGTCTTTCAACTTCTTCTCTACATTCTCTTTGTAGTCGCTCTCTTCAACCTTCAAAGTCAACACTCCGTTGATCTTGTCAGGGCATTCAAATGAAACTTTCATCTCTTTTTTCTTTTATCTGTTTATTAAATTTTATTCAATCACTTCACCGCTCCCTGGAGGGTTTCTGCGGCTTTGCCGCCATCGCCGTTTCGGCGAACGCACGGCTTGGGGAATTACTGCAAAATCTCGATTTTGCCACCTCTTACTGCACGGCTTGCCGTGCCACCTTTCACTGCATCGGCTCCGCCGATGCTGCGCACTCGCACATTTGGGCTGCAAAGGTACAAAAAAAATCTCATATTCTTTACTTTTCCCCGTTTTTTTTATGTTTTTTACGATTATCCTCCTTTTCCGCCGCGCCAAACGCCACAACGAAATTGCGCCAAACGCCACAACAAAATCGCGCCAAACGCCACAACGAAAATGCGCCAAACGCCACAATTCAGGTTAATAATAGTTAAAGTGTGCCATACCTCCGAGAAAAAAAAGGAGAGAATTTTACTTGAAAGTGTGCGATAACTCACTTTTTTTATGAGTTATCGCACACTTTCAAGCGTTTTTTCTTGTTTTTTCAGCGAAAAAGCATTAATTTTGCACTCAAGAGGAGCAATTATGGAATACAAGGAGAGCATTATAGGACGAAAGGCGGAGCAGAAAATGCTTCAGACCTGTTACGACTCGCCAAGGGCGGAGTTTGTGGCTGTTTATGGACGTCGGCATATAGGCAAGACCTATCTCGTGAAACAATTCTTTGACGACAACTTCGATTTTTATGTTTCCGGAATATATCAGCTGTCGCAGAAAGAGCAGCTCGAGCGTTTCGCCTCGCAACTGGAACATTATTCGGGCAAGAAAGTAGGGACATTAAAAAAATGGTTTGACGCTTTCGATGCCCTGCGCGACTATCTGATGACCTTAAATAAAGAGCGGATAGTGATATTTATAGATGAGTTGCCGTGGTTCGACACGCCGAAGTCTAATTTCACCAAGGCTTTGGATGCTTTTTGGAATATGTGGGCCTCCGACAGGAAAAACCTGAAGCTTATCGTGTGCGGCTCGTCCACAACCTGGATGACCAACCGCCTTTTTTTCGACAGAGGAGGATTGTACGGCAGGGTAACCAAACGCATTCACTTAAGGGATGAGAAAGAGGAGAATGCTCTTTCAGTTCATTGACCTTTGTCATTCAAAAAGTTGATTCATTACTACCGTTTCTGCCACGACGCTGCTGTGCGTGTTTTCTCTCAAGCCGTAAGTGGTGATAAGGGTTGGCACGATGCCATGCCTGATTTGTGTCTCGTCCTTGAAGTCGTTTATTCTGTTGGCAATCTTTATTTCTTCATCCTGGGTAATCTTGTATTCTGACTTCGAGAATTTTATCTCGCAGACATTCACCAACTGGTCGGCTCGCTCGATGATAAGGTCGATTTGCGCTGGCTTCACACTCTCCCGACTTCGCCAAGAGTAATATTCCGTGTGTATCCTATTCACTCCCAATGCATTGATGATTTGCGGGATATGTGCGAAGCAAACGCGCTCGAATGCCAAGCCGTACCAAGCGTTTTGTGTTGATGTCTCTATTGTATTGCTCCAGAAATGCTGGTCGGTGGTTTTGGCCCTGCAGAAAGTGTAATGGAAGATGGTGAAGAAGTCTGTCAGCTGATACAAGAACTTGTTTGTCCGTATTTTCTTGTCTCTTGTGCGGAAAGACCGGATGAAATCGCAATACTCGAGGTCTTCGAGCATATTGCTAAGATGTCCGTTAGATGTCATTTTCAACGCCTTGCCTATTTCCGACCTTGTCATTCCCTGTTTGTTGGCGGCTAGCAACTCCACAATGTCTATGTATCTTTCAGGAGAGTTAAAAAGCGATTTGTACAAACGGCGGTACTCTTGTTTCAGTTCGCCGTCCTGGCTGAAAAACAGTCTGTCGATATTTTCCGACATACTCTTTTTCTCATCTATCAGACTCAGATAATACGGTATCCCTCCTAATACCATATACAACTGTGTTATCATCAGTCTGTTCCACCGGCACCCTTTTGCTTGCAGGTATTCTTCGGTCTCTTTTAAGCAGAACTGCCGGAGGTGGATTTCTTTCGTTATACGATTATGCAAGCCGCCGTGGTTGTCGATTATGTTGCGCACCATCCATGAGGTGGCAGAGCCGCACACGATAAGCATTATGTC
>Ga0181612_109042_pt1 | contig 20787 bp, 25 predicted proteins | sample HoacroProtozoa21_FD_119630 | JGI IMG/M metagenome (GOLD analysis project Ga0181612, IMG submission 119630) | Hoatzin crop microbial communities from Cojedes, Venezuel. Combined Assembly of Gp0051906, Gp0051904, Gp0051908
CATTTTTTCAGACAGCTTTCCTCAGCACCATTAGACACATTAACATCCACCACATGAATGAAACCACAGGCTATCGATGTTTTCAGACAGCTGTATTTCCCACCAGAAATTTGCATAGCATCACCTTTATAGCACTCTGAATTACTCTACTAATAAATTTTTTGGGAAAATGCAATTTACTGGTACCAGATCTAGAATTAGGAGATTAAAAGTCCCCAAGCAAAACCTCAGCCATGCTCTTATCCACCAGTCCCAGGTCGCTCCTCCTGCCTACTTGCTAGCACCAGGTGACCTTCATTCCTTACCCCACCTCTCCTCACTGTATCTGTCCCTACGAAAGCAGTGTCACCCTGTTTTCTTAAACCACTGCTTCCTTCTCCAGCAAGGCCATTCTGCTGAAAGATTTGGTACAAAGAAAGGTTTAAAATGCCTTTTCAGCAACAAAGCATGACCTTTCTGAGGGTTCCAGCAGCTATCTCTGCAAAATTTCCATTTTTGCCACCACTTACGGTTTTCATCAAACTCCCATCATCTAACAAAGTGTAGTTCTCAGCAACTGGAAGTAGAAGCAATTCAGCCCTCTGGGCAGTGATATTTGTCTGCATCAAGAAAATTCTCCCGATTAGACAGAAAATGGATATTTTTTCCCCTGCAATATATACCCTCAGTGTAATCCCCCAGCTCAGTTCCTCTCCACCCTCCAAAAAATAATAAGAGCAGAAAGAGAAAATAACAAAACCATAAAATGCCTTTCCTGCAGAAAGCACCATTTCCTAGCGAGGTCTGCCACCAGCGCGCTCCTGCTCTGTCTCTGGGGACGTGCGAGCCGAGAAGGTGCAGGAAGGCAGCAGCACGCCCCGGTAGCTGCGTGCGGTTCCTGCCTACTTTCAGCTTCCCCCACCCCTAGGTGACTGGCCCCGTGGAAACGCAAGGTTTTGCTTTTCCCACAGTGGGGAACATGAGAAGATGAGCGTTTTTGGAAGGGGCTGGGTTTGCACAGTTGAGTGGAGACGAGGACTGTGTTGGGACTGACCCTTTTCACTCTCCGATGAGCCGTGTCTTCTCATCAAGGATGCTGATGGAAGTCGCCCAGCTCCCTCCACCAAATGTTGTGCTGGGATGTGCAGCAGGGCCAGCAGCTGAGGGTTGTGTCCATGGGTGAAGGGTCTCGGTGCAGAGCCTTCAGCCCCCATGCCTCCAGAGGGGTGGAGGAGGCTGGCTCTGCATGGCCTCTGGGCAGGCACACAGCACTCGGCATAGCGAGCTCACCCCACCGCTGCACCGGTGTGGAAATTGGGCAATATTTAAGGAAAAGAGATGGTGGTGGAAAAAGGGAAATGAGAAAGAAAAAGAAAGAAACATGAAGGAGGTGATGATGAAATGTTTGCCCTGCTTGGAAGACTGCCCTAGTAGGGCAGGGGCCACGCAAGCAGCATTAGCAAAACACACTGCCGCTGCCCCAGAAACAGCCTGTGGAAAGATGTGGGTCAGTTAAGATGGGTGTATTCAGGAGGCCCATGCCCAGAAATGCCAACTGTAAGAGCTCTGCTAGGCAAATGCCAAGGCACTGTCATTACACGGCCATTGCAGAGCGGTGCTGCCATGGCTGGAGAGGAGGAGCAGGAGGAAGAAAAGGGAAGTTCGGGGAGTTTCTCTTGTGTTGATGTCACGGGTCCTGGCAGCCCAGCTCAACTCCTCTTGCCCTGGGAAGTTTGAGTCTTGTCTTTGCAGGTTGTGCTGGAGCAACTTGACTGAGTGAGGAAGGTCCTGAGCAAGAGAGCTCAGGGTGGGCATCATCCCTGGCTCCACCCCTTCCTCTTGTGTGTGAGTTTGGGGGCTAGAGCTGCTCAGCAGTTCAACAGTTAACCTCTGACCTGTCTCCTCAGGCTTCCCTGCAGGGAGTTTGGGCCTTTTTCAGCCTGTGTACTCTGAAGTGTTGCCCAGGAGATCTTGGTCCTTGCAGAGCTCATTTACAAACCCTCGTGACAAGTTACTGTGCAGAGTAATCCTCTGCAGACCTCTTTCTTCTGGGAACAAAACTCCTCCTGAGGACAGGTGTCCTGAGAGGGGCCTTGAGCTGGTACCAGATTGTTGTACTCAAGCAGGGACAATATTTTGCATGGAGAATCTTCCTCTAAAAGGACTTGGACTTTCTCTGTGTCTGGCAGCTTCACCCAAATGTATGTGGGCTCTGGCTTACCACATCTCCTGTGTCCGATGCTTCCAAGGTAGGAGCCTCCATCCAATCCCACGTAGCAAATCCAACACAAATAGCTAGACAGGGTGTTCGGAAATGTGTCTGTCCCTCTAACAGTAGCAGAGCAGGGAGCTGGGGATGGTTTGGCTGGCCCTGCCAGGCACTGCTTGCTCCCTCCACAGCTGGCAAACACTTTGGCAACTGCAGCTGCTCCCCAGGAGACGTGAACAGAGGAGCTGTCGCCTGCTTACAAAGCGTGGCATGGAAGATTTGTTGAACAAATCAGGATAAAAGTGCTGCATATGAGTAATCTGGGGTTTAGAGATGCAGCTAAAGGAGCCGTCTACCCACTGTTGGGTACTACCTGTTATTGCTTTCCTCGGGCCATTTGTTTGGACTCCACAGAGATGTACTGGATACTTAGAAGCTCTCAGGTTCTGAAACTTTCCACTAATGTCAGGGGAATGATGAAAACCTAGCTCTAATCATGAGGTTCTCAAATTTAATCACTCTAAAAAATGTCATCTTTAATCCCAGGTCCCATGAATACTTTATGACATCAACTATATGTCGACACTCTGAAGTCAGGTATTTTTTAAGGGATTGTTCAGATCTTATATAATTAAAAGGATTTAAAAATATAGAAATGCATTAATTTTTCTCCCTCTAGTTTCTGTCTCCTTCTCTTCTGAACAAGACAATAAAGTCATAAAAAGCAGGTGTAATGGAAAACAGACACAGAAGTCTCCCTGCTGAGAAATGTTGTCTAGCAATAGATTTTTTTTTATTTCAGTGGAAGGAAATGGTGACATCAAAATGATATTGTAACTTAGTTGGCACTAAATAAGTATAAAGTGCCCTAGATGACAGCCCATCATCTCACTTGCCTTCTGTGCTCTGGGTGTTGAAAATAAACCACTTGTCACACAGACCATAAATGTATTTCGGAGACTGAGCGAGATCCATGAACTTCAGATATTGCAGCTATCCTGGATGACTGGTTGCACTGAACTTCCCTCTCACTGTGAGGCATTTCAGAAGCATCTTGGTGCCCCCAGTGGTCCCAATGGTCACGAACCACATCTTAGTCATGCCCAGTGCACAGCCCGGGATGGGGCACCAAGCCCGTGTGCAAAATGTTCTTCGCCTTGTGCTGTCATCTACACCAGGGTTTTGCCTTGGCCATCACACTACAGCTGTACCCTGGACTTCCTCACCAGGAGGCAAAGGATAAGCCTGTGGACTTGGTGGGCAACTGTCTCACTTGTCTGACATGCAAAAGTGTCCCATCCATTGCTCAGGGCATCTCCACCTGCCTCTCAGCTACTGCCAGGGTCCCACTGCTGAGCTGCATGTTAAGCTCACTTTGTCCCTCACTTTCCAGAGCCAGGCCCTCAGCAGAACAGTCATCGTCCTTTGCATCTGGGGTCCATAGCCTTGGCAGAGATTTTGTGAGGCTGTACCATGCCCATGGGCCATGGGGAACAAGAGGGAAAAGAGAAGCAAGACTTGGACTCTGTTCTTTCGAAAAGCTTTGGCCAAACATCTCTGCATTTCCCAGAACCTTCATGTGGTGCCGGGAGCCTGATTCCCACGGCACAAAACAGTCGCCTCTGACCACCTTTCTGTGCCAGCAGCTGACGGTGGCCACACCAACATCAACAGCAGCATCCCACCACTCAGGGGCTGTATTTTACTCCACTGTCTGCACTTTGCTCACCCATTGTCTGAGCTTTGCTGTAGATATAAACTCTCCCTGCTAGGATGCCTAGTCAGCAGGGCCATGAACTGCAGGGTTCCTGGTGAGACCACTGCAAGCCATTTAACCCAGAGGTGGGCACGCAGCAATGACAGGGTTTGGGAACAACGCGGGGAGAAGACTCAGCAGTGGGGGAGGCCAGCTGAGGAATTCACCTTGCGTTATGACTGGAAGCTGCATGAAATACCCTGGTGGTTTGAGGTTACCCCTCTTCATGCCTCTTACCCTGACCCTCGCCTAATTCCGACGTCGGAGCTCACCCAGTCCTCACCAATCTCATGTTCATCTTTTCACCACTGGGTCCCCACTCCCGCTTGCTGTTCTGCAGGTCTTCCTTGCAGGTCACTGCTCGGTTCCTCCTGCTTTGCATGGCAAAGACATGGAGTAGCCACACTTTCCTCTCCTTCTTCCCTCCTGCCCTTAGCAGGTTGGAGGGAACCAGTTGAGAAGGAACTGGGTGATGACTCCTTCAGCCTAGCAGAGCCAGCTGACCTCCTGCAAAGTCCCTTTTTTAGGAAGGGACAGAGGAGCCATCTTTGCAATGTTTTGCCAATACCGAGGATAATGCACAGTGTGATGAAGAGGAAAGAAATCCAACCATTTATCTGAAGACACCAAGACCTTCAGGACTGACTCAATTCGGTCTTCATGTTCAAATGGGGAATGATTGAGCAAGAACTTGATTTTATCAGAAGGAGGTTGTCCATTCTCTATTCCAGCAGGGATTTCCTTGGTTATTATCTATTCACGCATTTAATTTCTTTAGAAACAGCATCTGCCCAAAAGCTCTGGGCAGCCTGCCATTCCTCTGATGTACAAAGTGTACTTGTTATTGAACCTGGGAATGCATTAGCTACTGATCAGGCCTTGGTCTTGCAAAGTCTTTTCCATATGCGTAATGCTATATGTATAATAGATATTCAGAGGAAAAAAGCTAAGCCTGCCTTTTCTCTTTGTGTTGCTGGAGTTACGCTGAGCCACATTCTGACCACTTTTTAGACGCTGTATCATTTTTCCACTTCCCTGAAAGACACAAGAACCCACCCCGCCCAGAAATGTGGAATGCAATGATCCTTTCCTGTTCAGGGAGTTATGTCAAGTAACCAGGCTTTTCAGTAGATGTTATTTGCTATTTGGTTATCTAGAAAGTTCTCAAGTAGGGCAGTTCTGCTTAGTTGCAGTCATATGGTCTTGTTGTCACTCTCAGAAGGACTGGAGAAGTCCACCAAGTGTCCCAGGCTTGCATCTGGGGATTGATTTAAAACAAGTACCTTCCTCTGACTGTGCACAGGTTGCAGGTCAGTAGAGCATCTCAAGCACTTTTGGCATCTCCGTTGAAGTGACATACAACGTCCTGCTACTGTTTCCTGCACAAAAGCAAATATTCCCTGTTGCATGAGGGCCTCTGACAGCAAAAGTTTCCAGAAGAAAGAGGATCCCAGAGGACCCTAAATCTAGAAAAGGACATGTTCCTTGTAAAATATGCACAGATGCCTCTGGAAAAGATTCCAGCTGTAGTAGCTACTAGTAAAGCCCATTTTATACCTTTGCGACCAACTGAACTTATGCAATCACTCTGCTTCTTACATAACACTGGCAAAATGCCACCCCCTCCCTCTTCTGGAAGAACCGAACAGACGTGTTAGAAGAACATGATTGGAAAGGCTGGCCTGGGCCATTACTTGCTGGAACACTTAAAGGACGTGTGGAATATACTCAAGATGCCGTGAAATAATAGCCCATGTCAAACAAGTTCTAGGTCTTCTAACGCGCCTTGATCTGGCCACTGAACACACCTGTTCCCAAACTGGGGTGACATGTCGCTCCTTTGGGAGCGCATGGGTGGACCCAGACGTGGTCTCCTCTGCCCCACCCAGCTCAAGGGAGTGGGTGATCCAAAAAGGCACCATGGCAGGAATTAAGCACATGGGGAAACCTGCACTGTTTCTGTCCTTCACCACCCTCCCCAGTAGCTCGTTTGCAGTCAGCCCCTCACTAGTAGCTCATTTGCAATCAGCCCCTGATAAGGAGGTGAACACAAGCCACTTCCCAGGGCAGTGCCAATTTCTTCTCCTTGGTAGAAAGGAGCTTCCCACTCCCGGTTAATGATGGACCAGATTTGGGCCCTTCATCCAACTGCTGCAAAGACCCTGCTCGAAGTTGCTGCTGCTGAGGATGTTCTCACTCAGCTCATGTGATTGAATGGAAATGTGGTGGGAAGAGATAGCAGAGCTGCTGGGAATGCTTGAGTTTGACGGGTGAGGGGAATTGCTTTCATGTGGGCAATGTTTCTTCTAGCCCTGTTGTGGAAATGTGAAGGAATAGTGGGAGTTGAGAAATAAATCGGAAAGTGCAAAAGCTGCTAAGAATCTTTGATACAATTTGTGGACATCAAAAAAATCAACCGTGAAAGAGCTTCTGTGCACTCCAGAAGTGAAGAGGAAGCATAAACACATGCAGCCAGGGATCTCCATCCTCTCCATCTGCACGGAGCTCTTCGACTTGTGGTTGCTTGGGTCTGGAGCTGGTGTGGGAAGGACCATGCAAGGTCTGTGGAGGGGTGGGCAGCACCAAGGTGTGCCAGGCCCTGCTGCTGCCCACACTGCTGGGAAGAGGAGTGTGCCAAGGCCCCGCTGGGTGCAGGAGCCAGGGGCACAGATGCAGCCTGCGCTGGGGCGAGCACTTCGGCGTGAACAGCGGGGTGGGGAAGGCGTCTGGGCTGGGGCAGGCTCAGACCTGCATGGTGCTGGCAGCCCAGCTCTCTCCGTGGGGTTTCTGATTCCAGGAGCAAAGGCGTTCCGAGAAAGCGCCCGTGCTGTGCGTGCCAAGCAATCACCAGACACCACCTAGACAGTGGTCTTCTTTAGCTCTGTTCCTTGCCTCTCATGCAGCAGCTCTTCTGTTGTACAGATGGAGTTATGGGCACAAGCTTTTAATAGAATAAATAGTTTGTGTAAAAAAATTATTGCATGGTTAATGCCCTCTTAAATCGGCTCATAAAGGGCTACAACAGACGAGGGAGGAAATTACTGCCGACCTGCAGCTGGTCAGCTTCTTTGAGGGCTCCATCCAAGCTCAGCATTTCACACTTAGCTTTTCAAGATGTCACCTCATGAAATTTTACAAGCTCACTGGGAGCAGGTGAGGTCAGTGCCTCAATGGGAAAGGAGCGAGGTGATGCTGGGAGGGGGTGTGCTGCTTCGGCAGGCAGTGCTCTTGCCCGTTCCCGCCGTGCCGTGCTGTGCTGTCCTGCAGGAGCCATGCTCCGGAGCAGGGCTCTGACCACTTCAGTAGCTGCAGATCTCATGGCGCTGGTTTTCAGAAGTGCTCGGGTGGCAGCGCCAGCGGCCAGGCCAAACTACTAGTGGGTTGGAGACAGAAGGCCACCGAACAGGTTTGAAAGGATGAGGAAACATTTAGGTCATTTTTATCCAGAGCTCGTCTGCTATCTCTAAATCTTGCCAAGTGGGCACGACACCAGGAACAGGAGGTGAAGTGCAAGAAAAAAAACAATACCAGGCTTTTTCTTTCTCCTTTTTTTTTTTCCCACCTCCTCCTCTCCTTCTCCTCTCCCATTGGTTTCGGTGAGAAGACACCAAACGTAACACATCTGAATGCATGTGGCATGATGGAGATGCAGGCGGGTTTAGGGGAAGGGAGCCAAAGTGGTGACCCAACTAGTTTAGTGGAAACTAAACTCCACTCTTTGGAGATCAGCTTGTCTGCATGGAGTGAATGGGTTGTCTCTACCAGCTCCCCACACGGGGTCTGCCCAGCCACACTAACGGGAAAGACCACAGGGATGTGGGAAAGGTCTGAGCTGGTCTTCACAGGGTAAAGCAAGGGCTGCACACAGGGTTTGAAGGGGAAGAGATCCAGTTAAAAAACTCCTAGTTTCTCTACAACACTGTGTTTTTGCAGACAAAGTGGGGATATTTATTTTTACCCCTTTCCCTTCTTCTCTTGGCTCTGGAGCAATGTGGGATGTACACACAGTGTAGGATGTGAGCACATACTGTACATCTGAGGTGAGATGAAACACAAATATGCCTTTTCATAATAGCATTTACACCTGGAAGAGAAGACCGGTTTATTACCTTGGTAAACAGAAGTTAGAATTCAAGCAAAGTACAAACTTTGCCCCGGGCTATTCTGACAGCGCACCTTGTGTTTGTGAAGTGAACTCAGCTGCTAATGTGCAGCATGAAGCAACGGGGCCATTTCCAACCCTCCCCCATCCACTCATCCAAGGCCCAAAGTTTAAAAGTTCATTTTTTTTTTTCGGAGGGGCTGCTGTTAGGTGCTGAGATGCACCCCGGCTGAGATGGCCACTGTCTGTGGAGAAGGCTGTGCGTGGCATATCTCTGCTGTGCATCAGGTTTCCTCTCTCTCCCGAGAGCGTGAGGGTTACAAGGCGTGTAGATTTAGCAATACACGCTGTGCCGAACTGAGACTTGTGCTGCAGGGATATGCTAGTGGGCAAAAAATATCTACAGTGCTTCTCTGCACATGGCAGCAACACCGAGTCCCAGCCTGGCACCCAGGAGCACCTGAGGACCATGGACCTGGCTACAGGGTGGCTCTCAGACCTCCAACACCCCAGTGTTACAAGACCTAGCCAAGGCTCTGGACCACTCGGAAACTGTGTTCTTATGTGGGGGACACATGGGCCTAAACCCAAAAGCCTCCTGGGGACCAGTTTTCACTCTGCAGCAATGAGATTAGCTCCTATATTGCACGAAGGAGCAAGCTCTGTCCTGTGCCCCAGTTTGCTTTGTTGCAGTCCACACAATCTGCCAGCTGGGCAGGGAGGAAGGGGATCCAGACAGATCCAAGAGGAGCTGGAGCAGCAGGATGTGTCTGGCACCACGCTCCCAACCCATCAATCCTCAGCCATTTTTCTCCATGCCAGAAGACGGTTCCTGGACCAGGCATAAGGCTGGCTCTGGGCTGGCCTGCTCTGTATCCTCATTAGGCAGCGCCATGTGCTAAGGGCAGAAATCTGCCAGCTTTGCCTGAATAAAAGGATGAGCTCGTTGGGGTAAAATTTACAACTGTCCCCAGATTTCTAGTTCAAATATTCGACTGACCAAATCTGAAATGTTTTTTGCAAGTTTGGGAAGTCCATATAATTTCACTCAGTTTTCATTGATGCCTTGATTTAATTCTGGTAACAAAAGGGTAAGCAACTGCAGCCGAACAGCATCAGAGAGGCTTTCAGCTTCAGATCTGCAGCTCACAGGAAGGAGTGGATTTCTGGTGAGACTGTTCTCTTGCAAAGCTTCTGAAGAATCCCCACTCCTGGGTGTTATTTCCAAAAATTTAAACGACCCTTGCTGTGCCTCCGTGGAGCCGGTGTGCCCAGGGTTGTATAGGATGGAGGCATGCCAAGGCTGCGGAGCTCTGCCTGCTGCCTGGCAGATGACATTGTCCCCTCGCAGTGTCGTCTGCTGACCTGGCTCTGGAGGTCATTAGCAAGACGCTGTGTATCTCACCAGGCCGTGCATTTTACTGCAGGTCACTGCCTGCTTTTTCTGATGACTTCAACACTTTCATCACTCTGTACAGGAGCAGTATCGCCAAGGGGAGCTGAGCTTTTGAAAAATCTTGCCCTTTCCTAGAACACAGTGTTTTTGCTGGTTGTTTTATTTAGTTCTGTTGACCCCAGACACCTTCAGGGTTACTTTAAGGAAACAAAACATGTCGGTTGGCTAGATGAAGCTGAGCTGGGAAATACACCGGGTATTTATTCTCAGAGCCCCATGTCTCCAGCAGTAAGAACTTATTTCCTACACCTTGTGCAAGGCCAGCTACTAGAGCGTGGCATGCACATTGCACCTTATCTGTGCTGCAATCTCTTCAGGCTGCTGGGAGGGGACCTGCTTGCGTTATGCTTTCAAGGGAAGAAAACCAGGACCCTGAACGGTAAAAAAATTACTTCTATAACTACATTTTTTCTGAGTCATTGACTGCTCTTTGTTTGCATGAGGTGGAACATCACCCTCCTGAAAGCAGACACTGCCACAAAGGGGCAGACCCATAAGTAGACCTTAGAAAAAAACTGAATTAATTTAATGTATGAAATCCAACAGATTCTCAGCGGAGGAAATGTGTCCTCAGGGATATGTTAGCAAGTGCCCTCCGACTAGGTGAGGGGTCCCTGCATGAAGTGTCTTAAATCAAGGAAGTGGTGAAGGAGATGACAGAGAAGAAATGCTCACTCAGCTCTCTGATTGTAATTTCTGTTGACCCACTCACTTTGCTGGATTACAAAATAAAGTCACAAGGGTCAAACTTAATCTGAATATCGCAACCTCATTAATACAAATGTGATTTCAATTTGTTGAATGATGGCTTTGGCTATGTTATTGCAAGGTCTTAAGAATTCTTGGAAGACAAGTACTTACAGAAATTAAATGCATTTCTGCATAGGATTTGTTTAACCACATCAAACATGCTTAAGTATACATTGTACAACTGTGGGACTCAGTTCTGATCAGAGATACAAGATTCCCCAGTGCCGCTTCTGCAGCAGTATGACATAACTTCTCCTGGCTGTTCCAGTCCCTTTGCTTGAGTGATTAAAAGCAAGACCAGGCAAAGCAATGAATATAGCCCAGGGGAAGATTCTGCCTGGCTCGTGAGAGATTGCAAATGGACCTAATAGATCACTTCCATCTCTAACTTCTTTAGATTCTGTCATGATTCTCTCAGGCATTTTGCAAAATATGCGTGACTGTACACATGGATTTGCAATGGGTGCAGAGATGAACGAAGCTGTGCCTAAACCTGGAAAGGCTGCATGAACTGTGGGTTCCAGTCAGTGTTATATGGAGAGGGTTTGTGCCATCTCCAATTTACATGTCTTTAAGCTAGACCAGAACAAGTCTTGTCAGTTATGAACGTCTGCTCCATCTCTTTGCATGTGATACCTACCATGGCCGTGGGATTTACAACTGTTTCCCAGTGCTGCAGGGTCTGGGTCTGTTCTGGAGAAGCACCCGTTTTCTCAGTGCTTGTGCTTGACCTATAGGTTGTCTGTTTCTACAGCATCCCTCCAGAAAATCTCCAGCTGGAGACAATGCAGTGACTGGAAGACAACCTTGTCTTTGTGCACTGTGAGACATCACTGGAGTGGCACAGCTAAACCTGGACTCTAGCTATTATCAGGCATATTCTACTGGTTGTATTGGCATTTGCAGCACTTGCACCAGCACTTTGCTACAGCTCCAGCCACCTGCATGTGGTGATGAGACCAGCTCCATTCACTTGAATAAACACACCACACCTGTGCAACACTACTAAACAGCCGCCTTGTGCATGGCGACAGTGTGACATGATCATGATGCAAAGCATCTTTGTCCTGCATTCCCTACGACGGATCTCTTCTGACATTGCTGCTCTCTGATACCAGTTAAAAAGGAAAGCTACCCAGGCAGCTCAGAGGTTGACTAGTGAGCCCCATGGGGGATGTATCCTTGTTATGAGCAAAGATATGCCTGGGAACAGCTGTCTGTGCACCAGGCTTCCTCTCCATGTGGCTGGCATGAGCTTAGATGCAGCCCAAAATTGCAGCTGAGCCATGTGAGAGGCATCCTCTGCTTAGGAAGGGCTGGCCAAGGGTTGTCCACCTGTGGACAGAGCTGTAATGTGCTCCTGTATGCCTGTCCCTCCATGGACAAGAACTTGGCTGACATTATAGCCCCAAACAGGTTGAAGCTCTGAAAGAACTGCAGAGAGCTCTCAGACTTGAGTGGAGCCAGTGCCCTGCTTGGGTGTGAGGGTTTACAATGCGAACTGTTCAGGGAGCAGAGTCTGAGATTGCTCAATGGACAAGGCACGCACATCTTGGGAGGCCCTCTGGGGCACTGCGCAGTGAGGGACAGGGATCTTGGGTTTGCACCTGCGACTGCACCTGCGAACTCTCTGACACAGAGGTGTGAGCTTGCAGAGATGGACTATGGACATGGACTGAAGCGGGGTTTATTTCCCCACACGTGGATGCCACTTTCAGGTGTGCCTGCTGTTGTGCGCTCCTGCGAGTGACCGAGAGTCCCCAGGCAACCCCATGTGCACACATCCTCTCTGTGCACCGGAGAATGGGGCAGCTCTCAGCACTGGGAGATGAGAGGAAATAGCTCAGTTCAAAGGCTTGAAATGCTCTGTTCAAAGACATTTCAACACTTTATATTTACTTTGTCCATGATGTACTGCCTGCCCTTAGCTTTAATACGATTGTCACATTATACCTATAGTAAACCTATTGTATAGACTACAGCTTTCTATTAGTTACCTACTAAATGTACCAACAATCAGCTTTCTCCTGAAGCAGAAGACATTCCCAGCAAATGCTTGCCTGCCTAAGCTAATCTAAAATGTTGAGTAACGATTCAGTTTGCAATTCACTAAGTATTTGTTAACTACTGAGACAATAGCAACGAACTTTGTGCTTTCATTTCTTCTCTCATTGAAGATCTTAAAGTGCGTTACAGAAGGTAATCAATAAGGTTTCACAACAAGAGGGATTTGGGCATTACTTTTGTAAAATCATTATTAGTTAGGAAAACACTGGAAAGTCTCAGATTCGGTAAAGCTTTAAACACCTCCTCAAATTTTTTTGCATGCTTCCGCATGGGGGTTGCTTCTCTCCGAAATACTACCATCCCCTTGCCGCAGAGCCCCATTAGGATTCTGAGGGATGTCCAGAGACCTGGCCGCCACAGTGCCGCCACAGCAGGCCTGGCTGTGACGGCTCCTGTGGGACACTCTCCACACTGTGGTCCTGCTCCACGCTGGGGTTTGGCCAGGCTTATCAGCCCTGCAGAATATCACCCTTTGCTTGTGCTCAGCGTTGGGGTCCATACCAGCAGCAAGAGCAGGTGGTCTTCAGCCAGACAGAAGGGTGCTTTGAAGGGAAATGGGGGAGACCTGTTCTCCAGGTTTGCTAAGGCTCAGCTACAAGCCATGGGCTTGTGCTTTAGCGGGGGTGGGGGGGGGATGTGCTAAGCCAGAGACAAGGGAGCAGCCAGACAAGAGGTGCTCTGCAAGTGATTGCCTGAAAGCGGTAACAAATCCATGTCAGGAGATGTCCAAGGAAAAGTTAGACCATGCCTTCTCCAGCGGGCTCAGGTAAGATCACCACAGAGCCTTCCCAAACCAGCCACAGGATGCTCTGATTTGGTGACCCGGGTCTCTCGCTGCCCAGCTTTGCAAGCAGGAGCACTGCTCATCCAGGGTTATTTACAGTGAGCGGCTGAGCGCCCAACCATCTGGAGCCCAGCCCCACTAATCATGTCCTCTGCCAAAATAAATTGAACCTAATTGGTTGGAAAAGGAGGAGGGGGAGAAGCAACAACAACAACAAAATCAACAACAACAACAACAAATGCCCCAACTCACCCCAACCCAATACTCAAAACAAATCATTAAGTACCATTTAAAGTCAAATCGCACCAACTGTCTGACTGAGGCTTGTCCAAGTTTGGCCTTATCAGCATTCAGCACCACTGCCCTGGGATGGACAAGGAAACACAAAACACCACTAAAGGGGAAGCAGGGGAGAGAGGGCCCATGTCTTTGTTCAGTCCAAAGACCTTTATGCTGTTTTAAAAGATAGAGAAAAAACAGACCCAACTGAGAAACAGGTCCATTGATTATGTCTGTTTAATCTGTCTAGAAAATGTCTGTCTTTCTCCCATTTTTGCTCTTTGCAGGCAGTGCAGAAGCTCACACCTCCTGGCACTGCGATCAGCGTGGTGCTCAAGGTGGCACGGCTGCAGGTTGGCTCCGGGCTTTGCTGCAGCTCTCTGTGAAACAGCCACGCTGCAGCCCTCCTCCTGGCCCTTCCCTTCTTCCATGGAGGAGCTCAGGGCCATCCTTTTGAGTCCACCTTGGTACCAGGACATCCACAGGCACCTGCCCACCTCAGGGTGATACCAAGGGAAAAGTCAGAGAGGCCAGTGTGGCTGCACATCAGAGACCTTGCTGCTTCAAGGACCTCTCTGCTTCAGTGGTTTTCTTCTGCCTCGGGGTCCTCCTGCTACCTCCTGCTCTGGTGGGCTTCTCTCACTGCCTTGTCACTATGGGATCTGATCTTCCTCCAGCGTTAAGCATGGTGACAAGGTTCACATCTGCTGCTTGTTTGTTCTCTCGCCCTCTCCCTGGGGGAGGACAGTGTGCAGTGGACTGTTCTGTCCTGTTTGTTTTGTTTTCTGTGTGTGTGTGTATACGTATTTTTATATACACATATGCGGAAACATAGATACAGACACAGGCATGGATCTACCACCCCTCGCCTTCCCTCCCACTCACAGATGAACACCTCTGAGCACGCTGCTCTCTCCTCAGCAGTAAGAGCAAGGCTGTTTGGCTCCATCCCATCCGCAGCATATCCTGGCCCTGTGTTGTAAAGAATGCAAGCATGGAAAAGTAGGTCCATGTGTCTTACACCTACCAGGTGTAAGGGGAACTTGGTCTGGGATAGCACATTGGAACTGTTTTCCTTCCTAGGCAGGATGCAGTTTCCTAAACACTGTGGTTTCTTCTCAAAAATCTCTCCATCAGAGGAGTCTCTCTTAGACTTAGAGGAGATGGTGCCATTGGGCTGAAGGAGAGACGTTGCCATCTAGGACCCCTCTCCTGGACACAAGGTGTTTCCTGAAGCCATTTTTATTTCCCATGTCAAGGCTGTGGCTCAGATGTGATGATAAGGTTGGTTATGGAGGGGTGCGTGCCCACATCTGTCTGTCACCCTGCTGGAAAGACCCGCTGCTCCCACGCAGGCAGGGATCTCCCTGAACTGTGGGTCTCTTCTCTGCAGAGGTTTTTGTGCTTGTAACTAGCTGGGCACAGAGAGTGAAGTCCCAGTCGAAAGCTGTCAGAAATTATTTTGCAGACTGCAATTTTTCCCGAATCTTCCTGCTGTGTCTCAAAGGTGATGGAAATTCTCTGGACTCATCTAGGAGGAACTTCTCTTGGGACATCTCTTAGATATTTCAAACGGCAGTAAGGGGAAGACAGAAATGCTTTGGATGCTGTGACTTTTAGGTTTTTTTCTGCCTACAAGCCAGCACTGCCTTCCAGACAGGCAGTACATGGATAAAGATAGGCCACCCCACCAGTCTGACAATTCCCCAGGCATTGTTGACAAGGCGAGAGAAGTTTCACCTATGCTTCTGAAAGGTCTTGGCCCATTTTTTTCTCTCTCCAGTGTGGCTTATCCAATCCCCACTTTCTCCTCTGCTCTCTGTGAACCTCCTCCACAGAGCTGAGTTCCAGTTCTTGCTTTGCCATTTTCCCTGCCGTTTCCTCTGCCATTATTCCAGCTATAAAGGACTTCCCAGTCCCCTGCTCATCCAATGTTTTATAGTCCCCTCCAGAAATAACTCAAGCTTCATCCTCAAACTAGTGCCATCCCTTGGAGCTCCTGTTCTTTGCAGGCAGCTGCTATGGAACTTCTTACCAGTTAGAAGCCTCCTCCTAATTTTTATCCCCAACATTTCCATACAGCAACTGATCCCCTATTTGTTCTCATGCCAACAGGATCTTTTAGCTTGGATAGCTCTTCTCCCACCCCGGCATTCATGCCTGTGGTGTATTTACAGACAACAAAGCTATGCCCTCTCCTCCTTAGTTTTGCTAGACTAAACAAGCCAAACTCTCTTGAATGTGGCTGAGAAACACATTCCAGAGACCTGCCAAACTTGGGACACTGACAGCGATGGCTGCTGGGGGGCCTTTCCGGGCCCTGCAATGCTTTTACTTTAAGCTGTGGGAAGCAGGATGTCTCTCTGTCTGCCAGAGCAGTTTCTCTTCCTCCATCCCCGTCCTTGGACAATTTCTTGCCGTCTCGTGCTGGACAGTTCCGCTGCTCCCCGCCACGCTCGTCCTCCTCCAGCCCCAGGCTCGCTCTCAGACCTCCGCCTGCCAAGAACTGCTGTGTCTGCCCGTCTGCCTAACCTCTCACACTGGATTTTCAGATGGCAAAGCTGTTTGTGGAGGTGAAAGCTATATTTGGCATTTGCCGTCCAGTTTGGTACTGTGTGGGCGGGCAGGCTGCAGAGCCTGCCTTCCTTCCTTCCTTCCTTCCTCCCTCCCTCCTTCCTTCCTTCCTTCCCTCCTTCCCTTTCCCTCTGTCCAGTTGCTGTGGCCACTGTAAAGCCTTGCTCAGCCCCTGCATTTTATCCTTTCTGCTCTCTGAAGGACAAGAGCTCTGTAATCAGTGGGGCTGGTCATTCCCTTGCACATTTGGATTTATTTATTCAGCCAGCCCCCCACAAATGCCTGTTGTCTGGGGGGTGTTTGTGTTGCTCTCATGTTTGGTAAGGACAGAACCAAATAAGCTTCTGTGTAGCTACCCCATGTCCTGCAGCTGTGAGCTCTGCCTAAGCTTATCTCTGTGCCATCCTTTCCAGAGCAAAGGAGTTTTTATTTAAGCATTTTTAAAAGATAGAGTTAAGGGATGAGGAAGAAAACAGGCATACACTATAGGTGCATTTCCTTGGGCTCAGAATAGCAGTGCAGACAAAAGGTCTCATTTTCCTTTTGCTCAGCCTGGTCAAGGAGCTCAGTCGAGCGGGTTTCACTTTTCAAAAGACACTTTTCAGCTCTCACCAAGGAGAGCGGATCCGGCTGTCTGGGTTTGCAGCAGGGCGAATGTGTGGTGGAGCAGGGCCTGGTTTCAGGGCATTGGGTTTTTTAGCCAGTGAAAGGACTGCCATCAGATTTTGAGATGAAATACACCTCGCTTGGGGGACCGCTGGCCTCCCTGTGAAGACAAGGTTTCGGTCAGCTGCAGCTGCAGTGCTGCGGGCTGGGGTGTGGAGACCTGCCCAGTCGAAGGCTGTCGGCAGCGCAGAGGAGCAGCTGTGGTCAGCTTTCTCTTTTTGCGATTTCCCCTTTTTCGTTATGACTTCTTGGCCAGGCTGCATCCCAGACCTGCAAGGCTCCTGCAGCAGCCTGTGGGCAGAGGCACGTAAAGCAACACATTCATATCACGAAACCATACGGAGTGCTGCGATAGAACAGCCTTCCTGAGGGCTCTGCCTGTGAGTGTGTGTATGTCTCTGTGCATATACATATGCTGGTGTTTTGAAATGTGATTGAAGTGCAGAACGAGTGAGGAGAGTTCAGTGGGGAATAAAGAACGGGAAGGTTACAGGGTAAATATAATGAGTTTGAAATCTAGGACCACCTTACTTCATTTTAAGAAATCCTTGGGAACAGCATATTTCAGCTGCAGCTTAATATATATTTGCTGAAGAGTTATACTTAATTTCATACACCATATTGTTCCTGCAGAGCACCAAACACACTTTACAGAAAGGCAGCATGCTATTGAATCAGGTTTGAAGCCTGGAGCTGTATCCTTGAGACACTCTTTTTTTGAGACAGCCTTGGCCTAGACTGTTTTAAAGTGGCATGAAACTCGGATTGGTAATTTCTCTTCCCTAGCACAAAAGAGCTCTCTACAATAAAAGTGTGAGCTGCACCCGAGAGAGACAGAGCTCTGCCGGGCAGCCGATCCATGGCTGTGGGATCCCTCAGCCCGTGATCCTTACCCTGAAATCAAGAACTGGATGCTGAATATAAGACTGTCCCAAGCGAATCCCTGTTCTCTCTCGCCCACAGCCCAGAAGTAATGAAGACAAAGCCCTACGTGACAGATATTTGTTGTCCACATGAAAAGCACAGAAATAACATGATGAGTTGGCTGGTGTGAGAGCTCAGAAGAGAATTAGACGCCCTACACAGTTGCACATATGGGTACTGAAGTGCCTGGTGGTCATCCAGCAGCTGGCATCCAAGTTTCCTGACCATCATTTGTGGTGTCTGGGCAGCTTTCAGCACTGTATGGGGAAGCCTGTTCCGCTCATGAGAGCTTCAGAGCTGGAAGTAGGAGTCCTGCGCTGCTTCAGGGTGCTGCAATGTAAACTCAATGGGTTTCTGACACCTGCACCGTGCAAAACATGGCAGTTTCAGTTCACAGTGGCTTGGGCAATCACTTTCCATTGCCTTACCTTTATGCCCACTTGAGTTTTGCTTTCAGTTTAGGGTTCAGGCTCACCCAAATCTTTGAGGTGAAATGAGCTCAACAGAAAGTAGCATGAAAGGGGACACTACCCGGATTTCCTCCAGCCTGGGCCTGTGTTCTCTAGAAATGCTCATGAAACTTTGAAATTGGAGGCAGGTTCATGTTTTTAACAATATTGTAAACAAAAATATTAATTAAAACATTTACTACCTTCCAACCCATCATACAGAAATTGATTTCAACGCATCCCTGCAAATCTTTAAAGCATCTTGGCTCCTTTGCTCTCAAGCTGCCGCTGAATCCTCTGCATGGGCGGTACGACTGCTGTGACTTTTCCTCCTGAGCTGGAGATGTTTCCAGCATTTCTTCTTTTTGTTTTCAGTGTACCAGCAAATCATCTTTTCCTTTTGGAACCAGATATCACCCCGATAGCCTGAGGGGTGAAGGCTGAATTGAAGTAATAATTTAGCTGCTGTGTGATTTCCTGTTCTTCAGTATTTGTCTTGAGTGGCCCAGCAAACCTCAGATTTTCTTGCAGGCTTCCCACATCTGATCTGCTGTGGAAAATCTTGGAAAATTAGCTTGATAACTTTATATCCTTTGACCTTCACATTTTATTCCCAGCCTCCTAGCTGCCTCTGACCTGCTGTCTGCTGTATGTATCTTCACAGAGTCCAGGCTGGAGTGCCAGGCCAGAACTTGTGTGATCCAACAATAGCATTACCTGGCCTTTAGCAATACAGCTTCTTGACACCTTCTGCTTTCTAGAAGCAGGTTCATGCCCTGTGATTTTTACATGTATCCCTATATCACAACAATGGGCCCACAGAGTGATGCAGTTTTAATTGGCCTTTAGTAACTTTGAAGATAATTACAAACCCTTCTGTGCAACCTTTCCATGTTCTGGGTCAGAAAGATTAAAACACAAGCCCACACACACCCGGGGCAGACTTCTTGTTCTAATACCTTCTGATCCCAGTGAGACAGTTCTTCTTAATGCACTGACTCAGAAGGAAAAGCACACTCTATTGAATCAGCAACACCACTTCCTTCCTCTGCAGTTCTACCATTCACACACTTACCTTGCTCTTCTTGAGAGAACCAGCAAGAGCTGTCCTGAGGAAGAAAGGCTGGAGGTGCAGAGAAAACGTAGCAAAAGAGATATAGAGTAAAATGCACTGGAGGGGGGAGGCAACCTTAATCCTCTACAGCTGATATCTGTGATTACCATGCTCTTAATTAAGCAATGTAGCTTGGCTGGAATGGGTGTCACTGAGCTTAGCATCCTCCCGACAGCTGATGAAATGCATCATGTCACGCTGCCCGGGCACTAAGGGTAGCTGTGGGGGCTGCTGTGGAGAAAGGGTCTTTGCCCCAAGTGAAAGGGAGCAGCTGCTCTTACTAGGATATGCCATCTGATGACTCTCACACCAGACACAGCCACCTCAGGATGTTTGTCACGGCCGATCACAACAATGCTATGGTGAATAGTTGATTTCCCTTCCCTGCTGCAAAAATGCTGGGTAGCAAGACCCATCCACCAACTCAGCTCTTCTGGCACAATGATTAAAAGGTTTCCCTCTTTTCAAGACCCACCATATTATCATGTTGGGCTCTGCTGGCTGAGGGAGGGCTGGAGTGGTACAATCTCATATACCAAGGCAGAGTGCAGGGGTGGCAGCAGGGCTGAACTACCCACTGCAGAACGGTGGTGTTGGCTGGTGCATTTTGGTGGCCAAGGGTCCAGCTCTGTTGCCTTCCACTGCTTTCTGCTGGGAATTGCGCGTGGCCTCATCTGTGATGGGAAACGGGGATCTATAGCTCCAGATGTGCTTAGCCATGGTCGATACAGGTCATGCCTCCACATTCCTGGGTGCAGTCATTGAATGCTGGATTTCCTAACCAGTGAAGCATGGGACAAGGAACACCAGACAACCTCCAAGCTTCACAAGGCCTTGAAGCTCCTTCTGTTGCGAAGTTGCACCTTTCCAGGTACTGTTCTGGGAGATGGTGAGTTTATAAAGCTTTAGGAATGGTCTGGGCAAATGTCATATGATTCTCTCCACTTAATCTCAAACCAATGGCGGAGGCATGTGTGCAGTGTCCATTTTCAGCGTCAGTGGCTAGGAAGCACATCAGAGGAGCTGTGTATGAATACAGGGAAAGAAACCATCTACCCATTTCCCAGGCTAATAGCCATGGTTGGGATTTACATGGCACAGCTGGGTTTGAAGCAGTCACCTGGAGGCCAGTCCTCGAGCAAGCCGACTCCCTGCTCACTGAACAGGGTCACGCTGGTTGGAGACTATGTGGGACATGAATGCAAGAGCAGATGTGAGAAGGAAGGTTTGCTTTCAAGCTAGAGACACCCTAACAGGATCTGATTTTTACTTTTGCTAATTCTTTACTATTTTGGCACCGTTCTGATTTTTTACTTTTCTTTTTTTCTTTTTCACTACACCTCACAGAATCGTGTGAACCAGGGAGCTCAAAAGCTGGGTGAAATTTTTGCCCCAGGCTCTCGACATGTAAGATATGTCCGTGTGTGTGAGTATGCATGTCTTCATACGCACAGATGAGTCATTCTTACTCTTGCTCATGTTATTTCCGGGAGGGGGAAGTGAGGTGGTTTAATCCAAGGTAGGGGAAAGCAACACACAGACCTCCTGGCTTGGGGGGACCACATGCACAGGGAGTTTTCTGGCTCAGCAGAGGTGGCTGGAAGGGGAATCTGCTGCAGCTTTCCTAGTGGAAGACTGGGCAAAGCAGCCCTGTGCCCCCAATGCCTTGGCTGGTCAG
>Ga0181612_161924_pt1 | contig 20785 bp, 13 predicted proteins | sample HoacroProtozoa21_FD_119630 | JGI IMG/M metagenome (GOLD analysis project Ga0181612, IMG submission 119630) | Hoatzin crop microbial communities from Cojedes, Venezuel. Combined Assembly of Gp0051906, Gp0051904, Gp0051908
AACCTTCTCTTTTCTCTTTTCTCTTGTCTCTTTTCTCTTTTCTCTTTTCTCTTTTCTCTTTTCTCTTTTCTCTTTTCTCTTTTCTCTTTTCTCTTTTCCCTTTCCTCTTTCCTCTTTCCTCTCCTCTCCTCTCCTCTCCTCTCCTCTCCTCTCCTCTCTCCTCTTTTTTGCTAAGATGCTTGGCAAAATAGGGGTTAATAATAGGAAGTAAACAAGCTGGAAAAAATACTGTCAATGTGAATTTGAAAAGAATTTCTAAGTCCTTGTCCCTGTTCAGAAACCCATTTCTTCTCGAACAGTTGTGATGGCAGGTGTTTGTGCTTTTGCATCATTGTGCTTCTTTGTGTATGGCTCAGATAAGTTTGAGGGGTCTTCAGTCTGTTTCCCACTGCTGGAGCTGAGCATCTGTTTTCCACATACTTCTGCATTAATTAAATGCTATACAATAATGAGCATGAACCAGAGCCAGGCCAGAGGTCACATGAAAGATTTTCCCTCTTCTGTCTTCTATTTGCCTGAAGTTAGATCGTATGTCATACTTTCCACACAGCAACTCCCTAGCTCCTGTCAAGACATATTCAATACAGCTAAGTATTCTTTCAGGTTTATTTGGGTTTTTTTTTTTCTTTTCTTTATGCTTTCAGGATAACCTTTATAAGTATATATATGTATATATGTACATATATTTTATCTTGCAATTCCAGTTCTGGCAGAGAAAACATCATGCTTTCATCAAAGGAGAAATTCACCCACTGACCTGGAGGTAATTTGAATAATGAACTAAGATAGTTTTTGATGTTTGTGTAAACAGCACAGAAGTGTCAGATTCTGTTCTTCTTGTATCCAGTGTGATAGATGTGAGATCAAAGACTGCCTTCTGTAGCTGCAGCATGTCAGACTTGCATTATTGAGGAAAATATTCCTAGAGCCATCAGCTCATTGTTGTCATATGGAAACCAATTGATGTTTTCACTATATCTCCTTCAACATGGAAGAAGAGGTGAAGGTCAATGCAGTAAGCTCCTACACTTGTTTCTCCTCTCAGGATTCAAATGTCACTGTCTATCAATGAAATTAATTTGCCTGTCTGGATAGATGAAGGATGTAGAAGACTCTAAAACCAGTCTGTGAGGAGTTCTGTGTCTGTGCTCAGGAGATCTTCAGGGACCGCAGAGGGGAATGAGAAGGAGCAGTCATAGGTGAGATTAATAGTGTGGGGGACGTTAGCATACTCAACCAGTAGTCACTAAGGCAAATGCACTGCTGACTATTTCCCTCCAAGTGCTTGACCAACATAGAATAGTAAGAGGAAGAAACAGGTCTTCTGGCTGTGGATTCTCACAAGAAGTTGTGCAGGAGTCCTGGTGGATGAACCACAGGTTGGAAGTGCTAACGGTGCAGCCTCCTCTTACACTGAAGAGCAGCAGTACTTTGCTTAGTCAAAATAATCTTTTTTTCTCATGAGGAAAACAAAGAGAAGATGCTCGAATGACTGACCACCACACATGGGCAGGGGATGGTCTTCAGAACTGGAAAGCCTTCAGAATTGTCCTCCATCTACAGGCATTGGCTCTGATGCTTTACTGCTGCCAGATACAAGAGCTTTGAGATGAGTCAGGGACCTGGCAGCCATAAGTAGCATTATCCTCTTTTCCCAGGTGAAAACATGGTGGACAACCGATGCCTCTCTTGACTCAAATCTATGCTGCCAACTTGCTCTTTCCTTGGCTCGCCCATCATAATAAGGTGTGGCATGGACCTCTTCAGCACCTTGCTTGGGAAACCACAGCAGGGAACACACCTGAATTACTTGAAAAACTGTCCATCATTTCTGACATTTGAAACTGGAAACCAAGTTTTAGCTGGGTATCTGGGTTTTGCTAGCATTGCGGGAGATCTTGTGGCAACCAATTAACAGCAGGCACTGAGTTTGGCAAAGAGGACTGACTGATGGTTACGGAGTCTGACTATTGATACAGACTCTTAGTGGTCCCTGCGTTCTCTGATGACCCTTGGGTTAGTGCATATGCTTGAGCCTTTGCAGGTACAGAGGAAGAGGGTCTAAACTTGGCAGTGGGTGTTTACCAAGGGACTGGATAGCAGGAATTGAAGAGCTGTGGAAGCTGGAGGCCAGCACTTATGTTTCAGTAGGAAAGAATAGCATTGGCAGCTGACATATAGAGCAAAACACCTCTGAAGAGCATAACCAGAAAAGCATTACCAGAAAGACCTGTCAAAACTGATGGGAAATCAGGGGACTAGGAGAAATCACAAGAATGAGCAGGACCACATACACACGATTTCTGATGATGGCTGAACACAGTCGTCCACACTGACCACCCCCAAACGATGTTGGAGGACCACAAAGCCCAAGAACAGAGGGGTCTCCAGAGTGATAGGATCTGGAATTTTCTCCACTGGGAGAAACATCTGCCAAACTCTCCAAGCTTTGTTTGTCAGTGGAAGATGATCTGACTGCTTTGTAACAAAATACAGAAAACAGGTTTTCAGGAACCCAGCAGACAAGACTAGAGGAAAGATGTGGGAAAGAAGAGATGCATTATGTAGCATAGTTCTGCCCCATCTCTTCTGTCTGCTAGAATCCCCCAACACACAACATATTTTGCATGTCTCGGGAGCGTACTGTCTCCATTTGCACCTTTTAAAGTCCTGCATAGTAGCACAAAGGGGGGTGGCACAAGGAGGCAGTGGGAGACGAGAGAACTGTGCTGTGGAAGGAAGAGACCCTCATCGATATTTCTGCCATCAATACTTTGGGGAGGAAAGAAAAAGAGCATCCAAAACCCCAAACCCACACTAGATTTGCACTTGTTCTCTCAGGCTGGCAGCCTAGAAGTTCATAAACTCAGAAGTACCTTGTTCTGGAGTAAACTGTTCTGGAAACAGTTTCCAGTGGCTTCCCCGAGTTTGCTTTGATGGTGGCAGCCCTTCGGCTCCATGCTGGCACATGTATGAAGCTCTTTGAACAAGTTTTGACCTTCCTTTAGCCCCTCTGCCCATCAAGCCAGCTAATGACATGCTTTGTATTGCACAGAACACATACAATTGACAAGTTCATAGTGTTGTTTAAATATTAAACAGTCTAGACAGGCTTTCGAGTCTTATGCCACTATGAAAAGGCTCAGACCATACCCATCTCTGAAATTGGGCTGCGGGATCATTTGCACAGTAAGACAGACAATAAGACTTGTATACATTGCCATGCAACAGAAGAGACCCCGAACCACCAGCCCTAAGTGGAAAGTTTATTTCTAAGCACAATATATGGAAAAACCAAACCAACAAACCCCACAGATATAGAAAACGTTGTAGCAAATCCCTGGTCAAGTAGGACTTCATGTCTGTCACTACCCTGCACCTCACAGCCACTTAAAATGTCATGCAATGGAGGAGAGGGCGCTCGGACAACACCCTCCACTTCAGATCAAGGAGGACCTCCAAGCAGGAGAGGGCTGGTGGGACTCCCGCCGAGTGATTCAGACTGTAACCAGCAAAAGGGCAGCGCTGCTCACCCCCGCCACATGCATCGTGACTACTGGTGGTAGACTTAGCACTTCAACAGGCTTTACCAACGTGGATTCTCACAACACCCCTGTGAGGTAGGTACGTATTGTTATTCCCCCTTTGCGTGGAGGGGGGACTGAGCCAAACAGCCCAAGGCTACAGAGTCGGTGGCAGAGCTGGAGTGAGAGTGTGCAGAGTCCTGTGTGCTCAGAGTACTAGATCACACCACTCTTTCACGGCAAGTTGTGCTTCTGACCTCATAAACTTTTAGCTGTTAGCCAAATTAAAGGAATTTGACCTCTTCATATTAAATGAGCGGAGGGCAGGGAGGGAAACAACAACATGCCTGACAGCTGTCCCTTCGTCTGTGCATGCTTCCCCTTTCCCAAAACCACCATAATTACTCATCTTGTGAAAAGAGGACAGCTTCCAGGACGGCATGGGGACGAGAGACTGCTGGGTTTGCTTGCTTTGGCCAGGCTTCTCTCCACTGTGGTTCAGAAGCGGTTCTTCCAGAGACTGTTCGTTGCAACACCTTCATTCTGGGGATAGCTGCTTTTAGAGACAATTGAAATTGTCCCTTCCCTCTCCCTCCACCCACCAACATCCCTTCCCTCTCCTCTGCCAAAAGCACTCTTTGGTAGATAGTAAGATTGGTCAGGTAAAGTACAGTGGCCTCAGGACCCATGCTGTTTCACATGGGTCCTCAGTAAGTCAGCTTTCTTGGCCAGTGTTTCACCTCCCACATTCTCTGCCAGAGAAGTACCTGTTCTGTTCTATTCTGATATTCAAAGGGACACTGTCAAGTAATCGAGGTGAAAAATGAGACTGCCTTAAGATGCTAACCTCCATCTCCAGCGTTGCAGAACGGCTGGTGTGTTCAAACCCGAGGCTGAAGTTTGATGCCTTCTCTGGTCCAGAAACACCTGAACCGTGATGGCCTAGCTGCCAAAGGAGCTGGTGGCTTACGTTTGCTCTGGCTCCAGTAGAAGCTGCGAGAGGTGCTGGTACGACGATGGTGGGTAGTTGGACACAGCCATGGTGCAACGCTACTCAGCACTGCTGCTAAATGGATGCAGTTTTGCTGATGTCCTTATCTTAATTTTGGGTGGAGCTGGGATTAGGCTTGATCACTACGGACTCATTGTTTCAGGACTGCTGAGCTATGGCTCCTCAATTAGCTAATCTCCTTATTTTTAGGGTTCCTGCTCTTACACTTCCATTGTGGCAGTTGCACTGGCAAAACAGCCCAACCCCACAGAGCTGGGACAGTCAGCAGGAGACCAGTAACATGGATTTTCTCCTGTCGCAGAAGAAAAGTGGAGAGGAAAAGGACGGGGATGGTGAAAGGAATGGTGTAAGTGGAGAGAACGATACGTGCCCAAATGGAAAAGGACAAAATCAGTAGGGAAAGAAATTTTATTTTCAAGCTTGTAAGAGAATATTACAAACAATGGAGAGTAAAAAAAGCCCAAACCCTAAAAACTATTGAAAAAGTACTTGACAGTGTCCCTTTAATATCCACAAATGATTCAGCTATTGTGCATTGAAAGAGAATGTTCCTGAAGAGCAACCGGTACCTTCGCGGATATATCCCAGAGAAGGAGACTTATTAGAAGTGTTACATATTCGATCAGCAACTGTGCTGCCTCTTCAGACTAACTCTCTCTTGAATGATTGAATGGAATAGACTCTGTAATAAACTAACAGACTGGATGTGAAAGGCTCAGCCTACAAGACTGAGTGAGACTGTTGCAAATCGAGCAGCAGGGATACAGACACTGAAAAAAGAAAAAAAAAAAAAAGATGTACATCTCTAATGCATGAGTGTCTGAATCAGCAAGGAAGCAGAAACCCACCGAGATGGGTCAGCTTCTTGTGATCGGAGTAAAATGGAAGGAAATCAACCTGGAATGTCTGCATGGAAAATATCATATGTGTGTGGCAAGATTTGGATGCTGGATTTGGGTTTATGAAGGCATAAATCACACCAGTATGTGTGCTTGAAACACCTGCAGAGCATTGGTACAAAACTTGCCAAAAATGCCTATATGTCGAATACAGGTCATGGAGCGCCCTCCCCCCTCCCAGTTCCACCCTCACAAACCCCTTGTCAGGAACATTATGAAAAAAATAAGATTTTTGGTGAAATATGGGTATGCCTGGGTTTTCTTAGTGGTATGATTCAATCTCTCTTTCTTCAAATCAATACTGAAAAATCCCCAGCCATTTCACTTCAGGTATCCTATGGTAAATAGAACAAGGCTCCAGAGTGACTCATGAAACAAAACAACTCATAGCCCTGGTTAATCACAGTCTGGAAAATAAAAATACTCCAAACATTTCGTTCCCTTCCTTGTTTTTATAAATCCCACACTGTGTGCGTGTGTGTTTGTGTACGCGTGCGTGTGTGTACGAGGGGTGTGTACAGAGCGTTACCTATTCCAGGTAATCGGATTTGCAAGACATGCTAAACCATCTGTTCCTCTGCTTCCCCAGAACTCTGCCTACTCAGTTTGTAGTCTGTATTGCACTTGTTTTGTTGGTTTTTTTTGTGATTTGTGTGTTGTCATCTTTTTTTTTTTTCTTTTTTTTTGAAACTGGCTGGAAAACATTAACCTCTTTAGCATGAGTGTGCAGCTTTCCCTCCACCTGCTTTTTTTTCCTCAGCTGGCCAGGTGCCGCCTCTAATATCTTGTGCAGTTACCGAAAAAGAAAAGGAGAGGAGGAAAAAAAAAAAGAAAAGGAAAGAGAAAGAAAAAGGCACACCATGCTCCTCTGCTTTATGAGTTCTTTGTCTCCTCCGCTTCGTGTTAAGGCCTCCTGAATTCCTCGGCTCAGACCGTCGTGACCCTCATGACGAGCTCTCTGTTACTACTAGATTGACTCCTCTGTTCGTGAGGCCTCAGGTGGCTGAGTATATGCAGGATGGTATAAGCACAGTGGTGGTCAGAGAGGGTGCCTGTGGCATGGCCGGCAGCCCGTGCCCCGCTGTCGGCTGGAGTGGAGTTAGTGGCTGGACCACCAGCGGAGGACGAGTGGGTGGTTTGGGAGGAGGGGCGTTGATTTGTCCTGGTCCCTGTTTTTTGTTCCTCCATGTCCTTTGTTTTGTCATAGTTCAGCACTTTCCACTGCTGATTGACCGCCTGCCACCGTTTAAAAATCCGGTAAACCGAGGGCCCTTCATGTATTATTAGACCTGGAGGGAAGCGGGAAAGAAATAAACATAAAACAGAAAAAAAACTTTAGAAAGAACCATAAACCTATCCCAGCATCCTGCCCCCAGCTAGCTGGTTAGCTCAGCTCCCTCTCAGACGGCGTTTATTCAACAATAAATCATGTATTTTAATTACTGACTGGCAGAGCACCGGTGCTCCTGCTCTGCTGGATCCCTTTTCCCCAGAATTAAAAGGATTACGGCTTTATCTCAGCAATCAATAAACGGATCGTAAATGCGGCAGAGTGAGTTATGCTCTTACAGCAAAGCAGTATCTGTTTACCAATAAACACCCAAGGTTTATCTATCGCTGGTCTGGTTTTGCATGCTGCATAGGCATGATTCACCGAGCTAACGGCTGGTGTTTGGAGGGGGTGGAACTGGGTCTGACGTGGCGGTGACGTCTGCTGCACCAGCGTGATGTGCGTGCACAGCCCGAGTCTCTCCCCACACACAGCAGCAGAGCAGACATGCACATGGGGGCCAGAGGCAGCAACCGAGCAAAAAGAGGGTCTGTCTATATTGTAAACAGTTTGTCATCCTAGGAAGAGTTTCGCTCATCTGCAGAGCAGGTACCTCATTGGACGTCATCGCTCCCTTCCTAGGGGGAAAACAACACGCTGGAAAGAAAGGGCAGACGACCTCACACTGTGTGTGCTGAGGATGCAAGTAATGTGTGTGTCCTGCTCCCCATCTGCATCTACCACAGCTGATGTCTGGGGGTGGCACTGGGCTGCGGGACACCTAACTTCTAAAGGTCTCCACATCTGAAAGAGAGTGAGCAGCTCAGGCCCTTCCACCCAGTGGTTAGGTCACCTCCCACCCGTCTCTGTCACCCTCCCCACCCTTGCAAGAGGGTTGAAGGATTAAGTAACATCAGAAGTTGTTTAGACGATGACAGTACTTGAGTATTAAGCTCTGTTGTTATTCAAGCTGTGGGGCTTTGGTTAGACCCTTTGAAAGCACTAGGTCCAGCAGTGACTGCAACACTGTGATGGTGTTCTCTGCTGAGGCTGGAGGAAGCTGCCACATCTCATGTAGACTGGCTCATCTGCCACACTGTAATATAATTAACAAGCTTTGCTAGAGAGTGGGATTTATGCAGAATGAGGGAGGTCTGAGTCTCCTTGCTATGCAGCAATCTGTCTGTTTGTTAGGAAAGTGCCTTTTGTGTCTCATGTAACTGAAGCCAGACCAGCAGGTAGGACTGGGTGAGTTGGCACACAGATAGCTTCATTGTTAATAATAACAATGGCTTCAGATTTCTTGATCAGGATCAAGACAGATAATTAGAAACATTTCTAGGAAGTGCAGTTCTTTTGCCTGCCTGTTGCAAGCATATAAATACAAGAGCAAAGAACAAAAGATCCACAAGAAATAAGAATCAAAATCATGCCTAAATGAGGAGGTTGCCTTGACCAGCAACGTACAGAGAGATGATGGTCACCACAGAATAAAGTGGTTTGTGGCTATCCCTGATCAATCAAATGTTACGGTTTTACCCTCCACCCACCTTTTCCAGACCGCCGTAGTTTCTGATGGCAAATAATTACTGGAGTACACCTGTGCTACGTCAAAAACCTAAAGATCTGAAGGTCATCCTACCCTTAGGCCTGATCTCCCCATTACTCACTGATGGGAGGCAGCCACCTTGTTGCTTAAGGTCTGCATCTGATTTCACAGAGTTTAAACCCCAGCTTCAGTACAGATTCAGTTTCTAGCCCCTCTAGCTTTAAGCGTAACTAGAAGCCCTGCTGATTTAATCACAGATTAGCTTTGAGGGGCTCTCACATTCATTGTAATGGGGTGCAGAGCCCGCTTACTGGCTGTAGAAGTAATTACATTGGATAGTTTCAGTATACAGCTCTGGCCATTCTGGGACAGGGAATGGTGTTGGTCACTACAGTATGAGAGACATCTTCCCTCTGGTTCGCATAGAGCACAGAGATCACACAGCTGTAATCCGGTAGTGATGCCAACTTTTCATAACCAAACATCATGATGTCATAATAGAAAAGCATGGGTTTTCCTCTCTACTTTGAAACACAGTTGGGAATTCTGACATCTTCTGATCAAAGAATCAACCATAAAAAGCAGGACTTAGGGAAAGCCTGCAGATCCAGCGAAGGCGACAGAGCTTTGAAGCAGGCCTGAAGTGGATCAGCCCATGACAAGGGACATTAAGCATATATTTAAATGAGCTGTCTGATCTGTAATGAATAAAATTCCACTCTGATCAAGGACAGAGCCAATGTTTCTCTGAGACCACTTTAAGCCTCCGATAAAAGAGCCGAAATTGAATGTTTTCTCCTTGGCTGTAGAACATTCTCCAAAGAATCAAATCCATTCTCCAAAGTATTAAACACTGAGCCAGGATTGTAAATCTATTCTTAATTACCTTATCACAAATATTTAATGTGCAGCCTGATTCAAGAGGGCTGTTTATAAAATTCTTGTTTGTTTGCCTTCTAATTATAAATGTTTATGATCTTATGCAATTAACTGTATGATACTGATGGATGGGTTGCTGAGTCAACTGAGCACCTGTTTTCTTAGATAATTTTGGTTTCCAAATATTTATAAAAGTACAAAATAACTTGTTTTCATCTGTATTTACTGGGCTCTAAATTACTTATCGATTTCCCAGTGTCAGGCTCAGGAAGTTGTAAAATTAAAAAGAAACCAAGTGGAGGGGTGGGCATGGAGGCGGAAGTAAGAGTGATTCATTTGCAAGAGTAAATGCCAAGAGTAAGCAAGAGTCCATCAGTTTACATGAAGCTGCAGGACTCTTAATGCTCCCATCGAAAGAAATTTTGTCTGCCTGAGATAAATTAGGATTGGAATTCCTGTGTTCAGCTCTGTGAGTCCCCTTCCAGAAACACTCCTCCCTCGAGGAACATTCTTGTTTACAGAGACAAAACTTTCCAATTAAAGGCCAGACATAAGTGGTAAATCCTTCAGGAAAAACTATATTCAGCTAGCAGTGTCCAGCTAGAAGTAATTATTCTGTAAGCCAAATCCTGTGTATATGGGGAAGACAGCAGGTTGGTGTGAACTTCTCTTTGTGCACTTCTCTCTTTTCAACACACATATACCTGTACGACAATTTCAAATAGATTCTGGTCGTTGCCTGGTCCTTTTCCACTCCTCCCAAGTTTACCTTGCCCTCTTCAGCTTCACAAAATCTGTTGTGGATCCTCTGTGAAAACCATCCTCTTCAGAAGGAAAATCTCTGTGAGTTTCATGTAAAATGTGTTGCTCTGGATTGCTGCCTGGTTGGTGAAATGAAACTCCTGTGGAACGTGAGCACTGAAGATGTGTTGTGCTCATTCCCATTTTCTCATGTAGAGACCTGGTTGGATCAGTATCAGAAGAAATTCTTTAAGCTGAGAAGTGTTGAATGCTGGAAGAAGTATTTAGGGGAACTGTAATATACACTTGTTCTTATTTCACTCTGATGTCTGTTTGTGGCCATTGATGGAAACAGGGCAGCTGGCTAGATGAAGCCTTGGCCATTCTTATATTCTTAGACATTTCTACTTGCACTGGCTTGTGCCATGAAAAGATTTCCGAGATGGCTTTGGAGCTGGAGACAGCCCACTTTATGTGATGGGGTCATTAACCTGGCAGCAAAGTCTACAAAAAAGAATTCTAATGCCTCTGCTTGCATTGTCATATTGATGTGGCTGTGCTGTTCCCAGGGCAAGACATAGTATCTCTGAGCTAACATGGTAGGGCTAACCCAGTGCAGTGCTCCGAATCAACACACGCTGAATCGAGAACGGTATGTACAGGAAACCGTATTGATCTTTTTCTCACTGTGTTCACTCTCTCCATATATTAGCCTTTTTTGTTCTTTCTCTTGTGGCTTTATTATTATTGAGTCCATGCAGAGGGTCAGGTCATGGTCAGCCCTGTGGAGCTCTGTAGAGTCCAAGCAGGACGGACTGGTGATTATCCTGGGTGCAGGGTTTACTTCCGAGAGCTGAGAAGTTGCTTTGTGATTCACAGCACAGGAAACACAACAATACCTTGACAATAGGTTATACCAAAACTGTACACATTGCTTATGTTGGTATCTTATGCTTCCTTTCATTTATTATATGTGGAACACTATCCAGCAGCTAACCACTGCTCTTCTGCACAACCATCCCAGCAAGTGGCCCAGCCCCAGAGAGCACAGAGCCTGGTTCCAGACTGGATTTAAAGCAACAGGTAAGCACTGATACAGATTGGCTAGGCAAGGGTTGTGTTGATGCAGTTTCATACCTAAACAGTGCATGCCCACAACATCTGGGAGAGCAAGGTGACCACTGCTGACCCTGGGGAAAGACTTACCTCTTCCATTTACCCCCTACCCCACCCTTGCTCTCATTTTCATCCCAAAGCAAGAATAACCAGACTGTTTCTTTTCCAGATGATCCAGATGCAGTCTGCAACGGAGCTAGCACTGGTGAAAGCAGTTTAATTTCCATGTCCTACTGATTGCCACAGCTAACCCTGAGCTTCTGGACTCTAAGTGCAAGAGTTAGAAAGGGGAGCATGACCAAAGGTGAGTATCATGGCCCAGCGGTAAGGCTCATGTCACTGTAGGATTTCTCTGAGCCATGCAATACCTGCCCACACCACATCACGATCCACATGGGCAGTCTCCTTGCAAGGAAATGTTCTTGGTGCTGAGGATGGACACAAAAGGGCTGTGTGCAGGTGGCCCTTCGTCTCTTGGGATTAGTCGGGACAGAGGTGCATTGCCATCAGTGGGACGGTGGCAAGACTGGTCAAGAGACAGATCCTCAGCCCAATGGCTAGAAGGGCTGTTGGAAGGACATGGGCAAAACCCAGATGTAACAAGAACAACTGCGTTTGTGCCTCCAGATGGGCAAGGGAGGATCAGCTGGTGCACCGCCATCCTGTGAGATTAATGGTTGTGAGCCTCCAATTTAAGGCAACTTTGGAGCAGCAGTTTCCCAGAAATGACAAGCAGTCACCTTCTGCACATTGTCAGCCTCTGCCACCAAGTGATCTTTTCATCAGGACGTCCAGCCTTTAATTAACCTTTGTCTTATTCCAACAATTGCCATGCATTTTCTTGAGACAGGTAAATTCTTGGGGCAGGAACTGTTTCTCCGGTTTGCCAGTAAAGAAACCACAAAAAGAAGGCTTCTGCTGACAGTGAGTGGTACATCACCCCTGCGCTGACACTCGTATTATCTACGGGAGGAAAAATCACAGTCTATTCCAGCCAGTTATTCTGTCCTGCTTCTCATAAAGCCCCTGTCCTGCCACTTGAGCTGTCACCTCTTGTTTCCACCTTCAGCATCACTTTCCCCCTTCGTTTTCCTTTCCAGATGCAGTTTCACCTCAGCCAGTCAGCTGCTACACCTCAGCCTGTTTCTGTGGCTTTCATTGCTGGGTGTCAGGGGAAGACTACCGCAGGTGTGATCAAAGCTGAAGGTTTGCATCCACAGCAGCAGTGGCTCAGGCCAAGGCAAGCCAGCCCTCCTGGGAGATAACACTTTCATTGCCGGGCTTTCCGCCTATTGACATCATTGCCTGCACAAGCCTCTTCCTTCCCTTTCTGTGAATTCTTTCAGATTTTGTGGCAATCTCAAATTCCCACACGTTTGTTTCCAAAGCTCTAGTAGCTCAGTCCTCACTTATCTCTTTGCCTTAATCTCATCCTATATGCTCCATCCTTAACTGCCTTTTGTCTTAACCAAAGAGCAGAAAAGTGGCTGTACTGGTTCGGAGAAGGGCTCTGTCTGTCCTGGCATCCTGCCTCCAGCCGTGGCCAACAGTACGAGCAAGGGTGTAAAAACAAAGCCAGGAGAGTGATGTTTCCCATACCTAGCCGTAGATGGTCTCTTTTGGCTCATTTATGTTCCCTAACCTTAGGTTTCTAGTGTAGTACAGTAAAGCATACTGACTTTTGCTCTGCACTCTGCATTTAGTCAAGATAGGCTGCCCTGCCACTTCCCAAATTCTCATAGTCCCCGTGAGATTGCTCCATTCCATAAAGCGCTTTAGAAATAGCCATGAATCTCTGCCTCACCCCAACTTCGCAAGTACCTCACAGTACGTGGCAGATGAGTCACCCAGCGTCCATTGGACCCTTCTAATCCATACTGCTTTTCAGCAGTGCGATCCTCTGTACTTTATCCCTCATCCATGATGCAAGACAGTCCTTCCTGCTAAACTGGGAAAAGAGAGCCAGAGGGACCTTTTCTGGGAAATACAGGGTGGGAAAGGGGCACCTTGTTTCTGGCGTCCCTCAACATTGTGGCAGGGTCAGTTCGAGCTGAATATGACAAGTTCTTTATACAGCCCAGCATCTTTAAATCCTCCAGTGGCCAAGACTCAAGGCTGCAGAGCTGTGCTCCACAGGCAATGGGGAAGAGGGTGAACCAAGGAGTGGGGAGAGGTAGATTTGTAATTGAAAGTAAAGTTGTGGCACCAGTGGGACTCTGCACTTGGGCTGATTTGGGAGGGGAGATGTGAACATCAGAGTTGACTAGGTGGAGAATCTGGTAATGCCCTCCCTCTCCTCACTCCTGTTCATTATCTCGAGAACTTCTTCATTTTGTCCCACTTTTCTGGAAGTGAACTCCCCAGGAGGGTGCAGTCCTCGGAGCAGAGAGGTGCGGAATCAACACTGTACACCTCACCTTCCTTTCGATACTCTGATGAAATAAACTGACATGTCACAGAATCGTTGTCTTCCCACTGTGACTGCCTGGTCCAGGGTGTGTTTGACATTCTGATTTCTCCTTCCTAAGGGGAGCGCTTTGCATTTTTCTTTATTCAGTTCCATCTTGTTGATTTCTCTGATTTGCCAAGACCATTTCAAATGCTGATCTGATCTTCCAAAGTGCTTGCAGCCTTTCCAAGCTTGGTGTCATCTGTGAATTTTATAACAGCACCTCCAATTTCATTATCTGAGCCATTAATAAAAATAGTAAAGAGAACAGAGTCCAAAGCAGTCCTACCTGAAACATGTTTACAGTACACCACTGACAACTACCAAAAGCAGTTTTTCGATTGCCTGTGCACCTGTGTTATTGATATTTAATCTAGGCCACATTTCTCTGGTTTGTTTAAGATAATCTTAAGGCAAAGCACCAAAAGTATTGCCCAAGTTATGGCATATCAAACTGACTGCTTCCTCCTTAGCCACTAGGACAATTCGCCTCCCAAATTAGATGCGGTTATGCTCTCATGCTCATCAACTGGTTAGCTAAAAAATCATGCTAATATCTTTCTATGAATCAGTTAAGCTGATTTGCCCTCCATTCCTTGATCCTCAGTTCCTACCTTCTTTAATGATAGAGATTGTGTTTAAAGCTAGGTACTCTGCTTGCATTTCCGCAGCTGCCTGGCACCTCCTGCATCCTCCCCAAGTTCCTGATGATGAAATGCTCATGGGTCAGAGACTGCTCCTGCAGCTTCCTCTGAAGTTCATTAGGACATGCTGACAAGGACAGAGCTAGCTCGTTTGAATGTTTTTGAGTCTGTTCTTTTCTGATTCTGCCCGGGGCTCCTTTCTCCTCATTAAAATTATTTTAGTTACATTTTGAAGACTGAAACAAAGGCTGCATTTAACTCTTTGGCCCTTTTAGTCTCAAATATTATTTGAGCTCTTAGACTTGCCTGGCTCTTCTTACTTTACATATCTTTATGGACTCATTTCTTGTTGCCTTTTGTATCTCTGGATGGTCATCCTGGGGTTCAGCTCTGACAGCTCCCCAAGCCTGTGTGATTTCTTGAGACTTGTCATTAGTTGCAGGCTTTTCTTTCTGCCTTTTGTGTGATTGCAGTTTCTGATTTTGGGTCCTCAAAGAGCTCCTGATGCAGCCTGAGTGCTCTCTTCCCACGCTTCCGAGCTTCCACCTGCACAGGCACCGTTTGCTGTTGTGCCTTTAGTATCACCCCTTCTGGCAGCCGCGAGCTGTTCGCAGCTCTTTTATCCTTCACATTCCGTTCCCAAGAGACACTCCCTGCTTTGGTCCCCTGAGGCTGCTGCCACTGCTTTTCTGGAGTCTGTTATCCTCACATCATACTTTTCTTCAACTCAGGAATGCTTTCATCGCACAGTCATTTTTCGTACAAACTACTGCTACATTCAGATTTTCAGGGATTCTTTGCTTTCAGATGAAATCAGATAGGAAGTATAGACTCCTTCATAACCGTTACCTCTGCTTTCCAAAATATAAATTTTGTCCCCAGAATGTTTCAAGAGCTTAGTGGACAGTCTATCTTGAGTACAGGGGAAGTGCAGGTAATAGATGACCCAGGACCTCTGGTGCTGTCTTTTAAATATTTCTGGTAGTTGCAAGACACTGGACCAGTGAGCAGGGTGTCTCTAGTCCACAAGACATCTGGCAAAGGCCTACTCTGAATAATGCTGGAACTGTACAAGGAGGGTGTGCACGCTTAGAAATGTCCAGTACTGAATGACATATAGTATAAACTGAAAATGTATTCATAATGATTAGAGCTTGAGTGAATGCTTAGCATGTGGAAAAAATAATTAGCTGATTATAATCAGGCATTTTCTTATCAATGATTCTCCATGCATATTTTTTAATATCTAACAGTAAACTGATTAAATATGTACGAAACTGGGCTGTGTTTTTGCTTAGCAGAACTGGGGTGGCTGCATGGCTGAACCCTGTCGAGTGGTGTTGACCGCTGGAAGACACGTACCACCATGGAGCCCACGGGCCAGGGGAAGATGAAACACTCCTCCTACTGCTCATCACCCTTTAAATGCATTTGCTGTAATGGGGCTCCACTGGCAGGCAGCTTTCACGGCGATGTGTATGCCATGCTTGGCTCTCCTCAGGCCACGGGGTGAAACTGAGCCCCTCAAAGGGTGAGACCTCCATGGTCTGGGCAGAACCCCCACCAGTGTGTGCAGAAAAGCTGCTTCCAGCTGTCTTTGGACAGTATTTCATGGAGGTATGGACTCTTCCACTTTGGGTCATTCACAGCACCAACAGGCTGGTCTCCAGGCCTTCAACTGCTGACGAACCAGCAAACCTTGTGTTTATTACAGCTTGTCTCCTCTCATGCAAGCTGGGGTTCAAGGATGCCTCTGCCTCAAAGCTTCCTCAGTCGCAGGTGGGCCAGGACCCCCCACAAAGGCAGCGAGAGCCCTTCTCCTTCCCTGCCTCCTCCGCTCCATCTGGCAGAGCAATGGGAGCAGCAGGTCCCATCTGGGTGCGTGGTTGTGCTATGCCCTGAGCTCCCTACAGCCATGAGCACCCACCCCCAGGCTCAGCAAGAGCCCTGCCAGGTACTAGATGGATCCAGCACGCCAGCGTCTCAGGGGGTCCCACAGTTGCTGTTGCACCAGGCGAGCGGTTGTGGCAGACCTGGCCTCCTGCCACGCTGGGGCTGAGCATGGGGGGCCGGGGAAAGGAGGCAGCTCTTTTATTACTGATGGGAGTGCCTGGCACGACAGCCGGGAGCGTTTCTCCTCCAGGCAGCACCATGATTTTTCAGGATGCTGCTGAGCTACAAGGCAAGAGACAATTTCCAGGTCAAGACACTGCAACATGTCATGAGTTCGCGTAACACAGTGATTTCTCCGCACAGAAGATGCTAGGAGTTCCCCTTGGAAGCAGGGGCAGTCCATCCCGCATTCACAGCATTTGTAGCTGGGGAAGGAGGAACACTTTATCCAGGGGATGAATTGAGGGGACAGGTAGGACTGCCTGTCATCGGGCTTGTGGAGCTGGTGGAAGCTGGGGGCCGTATGTTGTAGCAGCATTTGAGGAGCTTTTATGTCTGCCAGGTAGATGCCAGCTTCTCTGCGAGGTGCTACACCCATCTGAGGGGAGCCATCCTCATTCCTGTCCTCTTCCCACCTGCACATTCCTCTTCAACATACAGGCTGGGCCCTGTAGGGCTGAGCTGGTACAGCCCAAAATGAGGAAACACTGGCAAAATTAAGGAGCTGATAGGAGGTGTCCAAGGCACAGGAAATTCCATTTCATTCAGCACTCCCACACGGTTCATTTGCAATGGGAAAAGAGCATCAGCTGCCTGCAGGATGCCATCCTGCTGAGCTGGCCCTGGGAACTGTGCACAGTAGCACTGTTGCTCTGGAAATGACATAGTATTTTCAGCTGTAAGTCTAGGAGCTACCAACCACCCACCACAACTTTCTCCTGTCCTGCCAAGACTAGCACTTCTATACCTTGCCTCAAAACTGGGACAAAAAAAAAACCAAAACAAGAAATAACAGCAATAACAGGTAAAATAAATCCCAGAGAAATCCTTGTCCAGGCAATAGGTAAACCATAAACAAAAGCACTTCTGTAAACTCAGCCAGCTGTGGACAGCTACAGCAAAATGGATGTTGTGCCCTTAAGGGCTCTTGCACTCCTGTGGTATTTAATTCACATCGCACGATAAAGCAGAAGATTAAAGGGCAGTCTCTAGCTATGCAGGCAGCAATAAATGAGACTCTTCTTGGAAAAATCAAATAAATAAATAAAGACTGGAGCTCCACCAGCAGAACAGCCTTGCTTCTGCATCATACATCTCAAGCACCATTCCCCACTTGTGAGTCTACCCATAACTGCGCCAGTACAGGAGGGATAGGACTTGGAGGCATTACCCATATACTCCCTTGCTCGCTTAAAGTTTCTCCTCCTTGCTTTGTAGCCAGGATTATATAGACCTTCTTGGTGCATTTTTTCCCATATTTAAAATGGAGATGAGAACAACACCCCATATCTTGAAAAGACTTTGTGCAGGAGAGGTGAAAGTCACTTCTATGCATGGCAGATATTCTTAGGTCTTTAAAAGAAGGGAGTAGAAAATCATTTCAAACTGGATTGAGCAGAGCACTGGCCAAATGCACACCCTGATCTCCAGGTCTCTGTTTCTAGACATTGCCTGATGGAAGTCTCTGGAGGTGGATATTCGTGGTGAGGAGAGAAAAAGCACGTCGTTTCCATTTCATTACGCTTGCCCCATGGCAGCCAGTCCTCCAGATCTGGGTCCTGAACTTTTCTATCCTACAGCTAATGGTACCTTGACCAAAGTGCTGCCTGTGCCGTCATGATTCATCCTCAGTCATTCCTGGAATATTTCTTCAAAGGTAAAGCTGGACAACAGTGCTGGTTTTTGTAGGGTTTGGAAATCTGGCTTCACACTTGCTTGGAGTGAGACTTGAAAAAGTCACGCTGTTTCCCAGAATGGAAGAATGCATACGTATTTTCAGACAGGTGAGAATGTTTCATTTGGACTTGAATTTTTTTAAAATGTTGTATTCCAATTCTGACACTGAATTTAAAATACTTCGCATGAGCAGTCATCTCTAAATGCTAAATCAAAATGCTTTGTTCGATAATGATCAAAACATGACAATTGCTTATTGAAGGTAGAACTAGTGCCTCCCTCTCTGCTTTTATTAGCAAATGAAATTTTGTAAGAGAAAATGGGAACAGTTTCACAGTTTTTCATTTTCTGAGGGATGCAGCTCCTGTCCAAGCCCAATCCCTCCAGACTGCTCCAGCCACCCAAGTGCTCTTTCACTAAGAGGAATAGGGACCAGTTAGGAGACACATAAAGGTGAGCACAGACCACCCTTGACAGAGCATCCCCCAGGGTAATGTAGGGCACATACGCTAAATTAATGGACCTGGGAGTGCCTCTGAAGCTGCAGGTTGGTGTGTGCACTGCAATTGTTCCTACCTCCTTGTTGGAGTGACATATGGGCATCTTTTCCCTCTGCCATGTAGGAAGGCATCGCAAGGATGTCAGGCAGAAGGTACTCATGGTGCTCTTTGGCCAGCCTTTTGTTGGGTTAAATGTGTCCCTGGGACACACCACAGTGCAGCCTGTGCTTGTTTGCTTTGTCCTCCAAAGCTATGACAAAATCTTTCATTGCAGACCCCAGCATTTCTGTGAGATTTCCAGGAGCCTCCCACCCTGGGTGCTGAGGCCTCTCCTCTCTGCTCTCCTACAGTGTCCCTGCAGGTCTCACCCCACCTTTTCCCCTGAAAAGGTCTTCACCTTTCACAAAGAGGCACTATTCAGAATTAAGGAAGGTGGTAGGAGCCAAGAGGACAAGGGTCTATCATTTCTGATCTCCTCCTAGCTAGGATCTCTGGGAGGGCAAAACTTTTGCCTTCCTGCTCTGGGTATACAAGTTTCTTCCACCAGAGCTGAAGACCTTTAGAGGCTGTGATACCCAGCTGGGTGAATGTTGATGCAGGCTGAAAGGGGCAGGTAAGAGTTCATACACACCTACGGGATCTGCCAATGCTGAGCTGACAAGAATGAAAGCAATGCAAAGAACTGTGAGTGGCTAAGCCTGCAGCAAATGCCTGGAGAAGAGCCTTGTAGGAAAGACAGGTCCATGATGGGGCTGTGGCTGAGCAAAGTGAATTGTCCCACCTGGCATAATAAACACCTGGACCTTCAGCTCTTCAGGCTTCTCTGAATTCAGCAGGTAGTGATGACTGTCCACTCCACAATGGCCCTGCCTGAATGTCATTCTTGTGGATTTGTTTGCTGGCTAGACCTCTTCCAAGAAGGTTAAGTGCTGGCTGGAGTACTAGGTGCAGGATCCTTGGTGTTCTTTTATCTTATTGAATAACTTCTGCCAAACATTTCATGGTCATACGGGTATTGCAGCTCCACCTCTGCCATGGGGCAGAGGGACTCAGGCTGTGGCTGCCATCAGTGGGTCTTGGTTCAGGAAGAAAAGTGCTGCTTCAGGGAGTAACTTCCAGGCAGAAGAAGTTTAGCAACTTAACATTAGCACCTTAGCCCATGGGCCTGTTTGCAATATTCTTGCTTACAGACTGTTGTATTTGGGTCTGAAATATGGCTCTGCTGGTAGGTAGCCATCCCTCCAGGAGAAGAACCAATCAGACACTACTTTAAGAAGCGATCCCAGAGCTGGATAAATGTGGCTTCATGTTAATCTCTTCTTACCTCTGCTTCTGGCTCCCTACAGAGCTGGGGACACAGCAAAAGCAGCCTCATCCACTACGCATGGGGGATGATCCTCCTGTGGCTTCATCTTTGACTATGGAGTTGAATTCTGTTGATATAGCCACAACAGCACGCCATGGACCACAGCCTCCTGCCTCCAGAAGTAATATGTCTGCGGGGATAGAGGCTGTAGTAGGAGGAGCGATGGGACGGAAGGCAGTTGGAAAAACACTGCCTGGCACAGAGCTGAGGACTTTTTCCATCCTTTACTAGACAGCACAATTTATGCAGCTGGTGCGGGAGATCCTACCAGCTGCCTACGAGGGAATCTCCTGCCGTAGTGTAGGAGCTGTGACAGGCAGGTGAGCGCTTCTGCCTCTGCCCACGGATGGGAACTTAACCCAGGGACACCAGGCACTGAATTCCAACACAGGGTTTAGTGACAGGGAAGCATCGTTCTCATTACAACATATCACTCTTGAAAGCACAAGATGCAGTTCACAAGGAAAAAGGATTTCTTTTCCTCCTCAGAAAATGTTAATTATGTTGCCCTCATTAAATGCTACACATGTTGATCCGCTGGAGCAGAGAGCACCACATGGGTATTCAGGACGAAATACATCTCTGGAGCCCTGTTGCAACAGTGGGAAACTGCATGGAGATGAATGTGGTGAAGGACTGTGGAGCTGAAAGGACACATGTGAAAGGCCAGGTGCTGCTCTGACTATGCTGGAAGCCAAGCTCCTTCTCCGCAAAAAGGGAAGGGGTTCAGATCCGGGTCCAAGCCCTGCGGCTCTTTGCTCAGCAGTGACATGCTCGTTCTGCAGAGAGCTGCCGGAGCTGCGCTGGAGCTCGGTGGACACATTGAGCCTCTGCAGAAATGCCCGCTGGTGAGAGCGGCACACATGCACGCACGCCGGCTGGCCCGCTCCACTCTCTTATTGAATAATCAATGCAGCATTAGATAAAAATAGGTCCCATCTTTCAAGAACGGAGGGGCGGCATGTCTCGGCTTTGCTGAGCATCCGCTGTTCCTGGATAGCGGCCAAGCAGTCAGTCGGCAGATCGGTCGTGCAGCGTCGCTTCTCC
>Ga0181612_135693_pt1 | contig 20782 bp, 14 predicted proteins | sample HoacroProtozoa21_FD_119630 | JGI IMG/M metagenome (GOLD analysis project Ga0181612, IMG submission 119630) | Hoatzin crop microbial communities from Cojedes, Venezuel. Combined Assembly of Gp0051906, Gp0051904, Gp0051908
GGGGGGGGGGGGGGGGGAACAACAAGTAAGAAAACAAAAACTTGAAGTGAGTCCAAGCCATGATAGAGATTATTTCCACAAATTATCACTGTAAAAACAAAATAGCTTAAGAACAGCCCAAGTAAGATACTCATGTTAGGCTATATTTTTTCCACAATCCTAACATTCACCAAGACAGGTTTTCTGACAGCTCCACTTTGGCAGCTACACAGCTTGCACAGGCGTTTCCAAGTATTTAAATGGTTCTGCACCACACCTTTACAGCAGATGATGCATATGTTGAGGTAACCATAAACATCCAGAAACACCACCCACTGGAGGTGCTCTAGTAATAATGTTGGACTAATTTAACCTAGTTTAACATTAAGTCATTGGCTAAATGAGCCACCATATTAGATGACAAACATGGCTTGGAGTCAACTTTGCTGCTTTCTCCACCTTCTCCTCCTGCAGTCCACACACCAGAGGAGCTTAGTGAAGTCAAGTGCCTGTAATATACAACTACAACTAAGGAAAAACAAAACTCAGAAAGTGAAAACTGAGCACAGATGATAGCTTTATGATAAAATACATTTTATACTATTGTTCCTCTTCTCCTTCTTCTAACATTTGTTTGTTTCACAAAATACTTCCCAATGCCTACTGCCTTAGTACATATGGTCTTTGTTGTGTATGCTGCCTTACATCTCACAGAAGCAGCAAAACATATTATTTTCTAATGCCCTGGCCTATGGCAGTCAAGTTACAAAACACCAAATCCAAAAAGAGCAGCAACGCAGGAGGAAAACATACAAGCAGGACTATCGCTGACCAGTAGAATTGCATAAATTCTGAAATTGAATACAGAAGCCACAACTCTATTTTTTCTTCCTGAAATGCATTAGGGACATCCCAGGTGAGTTGTTGCATTCAGAGCTCATGGCCCCAGACCACCCACACTCCACCTGCTTGATCTATGTGCCTGTGGGTTCCGCCTTTCCAGTGGACAGGGAGTTTCCCTGAGGCCGAGACTGTCTTCCTTGTTACACACGGGTATATATAGCATTAACGTACTTAGGTTTGTGCTACATGCATCAATGTAAAGCAAAAGCCATGTAAAGGCACCACCATAAGATACTACCACCCAAGCATGAAGCTAATTTGACGAACAACCTATCATCATGTAAGATTTTTCATTCCAGTTCAAAGAAAACCCTCTCCTCTGTGCCATTCCATTTCCATTGAAGAATATTTTATTTTCAGCTTCCTATTAGATATTCCATAGTTCCATCACGTTACTGCATTAAACACAGAAAAGCCTTGGTGAAATTCCATGACCTGTTCTACACAGGTGGTTAGATTCAAACAGTACGTCAACATTTTCTGAGCTTAACAGCACAGTGAGTCTCTCTTATCACTAAAAGGAACTGTAGAATATATTTCCATACATACCTTAGCTCTTTATAATCATGTTGGATGCTAACAGAGCTTGCAAACAAAATACAATACAGACATGCTCCGACATAAATTCTGACTTCATGTTTATGTAAAATATAAATCTGTTCAGATATGCTGAGTTCCACAAGCATATATCATCATGTAAACTCTCTGGCTACATTTCGTATGCAGTACTATACTTGAAAACCACAAACACTCTACAGAATTCTGCTCAGTTCCTCCAACTTGTGTAGCGAAGAAAAAAATTGGACTCTTTCGGGGGAAAAAATGCTGTTGGCTGAGAACAGCATTAAATTCACTGTTAAGATGCATTATGAAATGGTAATGGCATGTCACTTCCCTATTTTGAAAGCAAGAAACATTCATGACTGGATTAACTAACCCTTAGGAAGCAATGTTCCATATTCCCACTAAGAACACCAAGTGATGAAAGACAGAACCAGCTTTAATACCTACTTGTTATTGTTTTACTAATTGGTAGGCTAGTTTCTCCATTCCTCCATGTGGTCACTCATTGTAGTTTCAATCATCCACAGGATTTGTACTTTATTTCAAATGAGTTTTTCAGTCTGTAACACATCATGTGCACTTGCAACACTAGGTAAAAGCTGTGACTACACCAGACAACTTTTGTTTGGACAAAATACCTCCTTGGATTTATAAATACGTGTGGCACTACCATGTGACACAACTGGCTGAAACAAAATAACCAGCAACAATCATATTCTCTTGCCATAATGTATCCTTCAAATGAGTTATGTCTTATTCCCTGAATCAGTAACAATCAATAATTAAGATTCTTTGATCTCACTCTTCTGTAATACAGATACAGACTGTTTTAATTTGCTGGTTCCATGATTTTGTCTCTTTCCCGTCTCAAAAGCTGAATTTGCAAAATTTTAAAACTCTCTTAAAGAGAGTCTCTCATCCTCATACAATATATATTGCCCAAGAAAACTACCAGCTATAACACAGAACTAGGTAAAGGATTCTGATTCCGTGAGGTGTTCCACAGATCAGCTTAACTGCAGGGGAACTGCTTCAAATATGAGTAAGAAACAAATGTAGTAATAAAAAAACCCCAGTAAATGGACAATAACAATACTGCCAGGGGACATCCAAAGCCTAACAAGGCTTTGGGGATGAGGGTCTTTGGCATTAGGAAGAGCATTGCCAGGCCGTCAAGGGAGGTGTTACATCCTCTCTTTACAGCACTGGTGAGACACATCTGAAATGCTGGGTCCAGTTCTGGCGTCCCATCAAAAGACATGAACTTACTGGCATGAGTCCAGCAAAGATGATTTAGTCCAGCCCAGTAGATGATATAGGGTTTGGATCACCTGACATACAAAGAGAGGGTGAGAGGGCTGGGAATGTTCAGCACGGAGAAGAGAAGGCTCAGGTGGGGGTCTCATCAATGTGTGTGAATATGTGATTGAGGTGGATGTAGGGTAGGAAAGAAGATGGAGCCAGACTCTTGTCAGTGTTGCCCACTAACAGGACAAAAAGCAATTAATGTACCATGAAATACAGGAAATACCATTTAAGCGTAAGGAAAAAAAATTGACTGTGAAGTTGCTTGAACACTAGGACAGGTTGCCTGAAGAGTCTGCTGGAATGTCCATCCTTGGAGGTACTCAAAACCCACCTGGACATGGTCCTGGACAATCTGCTGCAGCTGCACCTGTTTTGAGCACAGGGGTAGGACTGGTGATCTTCAGAGGTCCCTGCCAGCCTCATCCACTCTGCAATTCTGTGATCCAAAGTTATTAGCATATTCTTAACCTTCACGAAACTGTCACCTGTTGTATTTGTCTCAGTACAACCACTAAATTCTGGTTCAAAGGAGTCAGTACTTTCTGGATGCAAGTAGAGTTATGTTATAAAATCTTCCCTTCTGCTTCTTCAATATTTTCTTATCACTTTCTAGCCTGGAGAACTGCTAAGAAAGGCTCTTGACTGTTAATGACTTTTAAAGAGTATAGCAGCCTTATATTTATAAAGCCTTTATATATACACATAAAAACTATAGCAACCTGGCCTACTGGAAGGTGTCCCTGCCCATGGCAGGGGGGTTGGAACTAGATGATCCTTCAGGTCCCTTCCAACCTAAACCATTCAGTAATTCTATGATTCCCTAGACAGCTTTTGTGAGATAGCATTAGAGCTCCAGATTTGGAGGGAGTAACTTTTATAAGGAATCTACTTTTTAAATACATCTTCTTTCAAACTCATAGCCTCTCTCCTATTTACACTCAGTTGCTGGCAAAGCTAAGTCCAGCTCACTGTCATTATCAGAAATCAATTTCAGTCAGGCTTCTTAACAGAACTATCCAACACACTTAACAAGGAATAAATCAGCTAGCTTTTAAGACCGAGATAGGCTGCAATCTTCTCTAATTAATTTCCTAAAATTCAGGGAGTAGGCAGTAACTGACAATTTGTTAAATTTTTGGTTGATGTGCATCGTCATGAGAAAAAAAAATGAAAAAAAGGAAAGGTTAGATTGTGAAAGGCTTTGAGATTCATTTTTTGTAAGAGATCATTTTTTTTAATAGGGATCCACAAGTAAGAATATGGCATTTTGAACCCAGAGGCTCAGCTACCACTTCACTGATCCATGAAGTTTAGTAACTTCACCCAAACTGAAGTTTTGATTAATCCAATCTAGTTTTTAATATATTTAATATTGTCCATGGAAGTTTAGCTCTCATGGAGGACAACAGACTGAAAAAGCAAAAGCATATGCAACCAAGAGCACCAGCTGATTAGCACTTTCAAACACTCTCAGAGCTCAGCAGGATTTAATCAAGAAGTTAAAGCTAACAGGACTGATATCACATTAACAGTTCTCTGAGCCAGCTACTTTCCAGCCACCTTGTAAAGCTTTAAAGCACTCTACATTTGTTTACAAAGAAGATGAACAACATGTGATTGTACATCTAACAGTGATTAACAGTAGTATATGGAGAAAATACTATTAATAACTGATTTTTCAAGATACTAAATGCTTTTGTGTGTTTCTCACATTGATCTTCCATAAGTTCGTATCACCCATGGGCTTTTAAAGGTTCAAAGCATCTTTCTGTTTTTACTTTCTCAAAATCCTATCTATGCTTTTTAATTACGAGTATATCTGACAATAGATTTTGGCTGACATCTCCTAACAAGATGACATGACACGAATATACAACAGAAAGTTAATATGTATTTTGGAAATCAGACAGATTCTGCTTAGCAACCACTCAAGGCACAGAAAATACAGTCCTGACCAGGATTAAGACCGTATGAACTTATTGTACATTTAAGTCTACCAAGGGTCAACCTACACCGCATCGTATCACATAACTGCAATGCAGTATTTAAAGGAAAGAAGACATGCATCCATAGGAAAATTTTATAAATTTATGCAGCAGAAAACCAGACAATACAGGGAGCCAGGCGGTTAATTACCATGTTCTTCAGTTTCAAAAGCTGTGAACAGCTATATTTTGCAAGGATGCAAACTGTCATGGCAGTCTGTGTGAAAAAAAACCCAACATTCAGCGAAAGCCAACAGTGTGCAAAATCCTCAAAGCAAAAAAAGTATCTCAAAAATCAACTTAATTTTTCATAAAATGCAACTTCTACAGAAATTATGTCATCAGGTAGTCACAAAACGGAGACTGGCAAGGGTATGATACTTGCCACCGATAGGATGTGGTTTCACATAAGTTTCCCTCAAAACTATATTTATCCAGCGAGGTTGTTTGAGAACGTAGATAGTTGACATTTTATTATTTTATTTCTGCTTCATCTATTATAGATGTGCACAAACAGAGATAGTAATAAACAGAGACAATTAAAAACACTGAGGAAATAAATAAATCAGATATACTTTGGACTGTAATACAAACCAGTAACACTCCTTAGATTTTCATTCAGGGTTACGCAAATACCAATGCGCTAGCATCACAAGCAGTTGTGTCAACCTAGCAGTTGATAAGTCTCAGCAGAGAGATTAGAAGAAACAACACATATCCTAAAATGGAAATAATGAAATTTACTTGAATGCGAGTAACCAACACTGCAGGTTGTCAGTGTGCAAGAATGAAATAAACATTCAGGAGAGAAGCAAATACAAGATCTCCCAGAAGCAAAATATACTTGAAAAAGAACAGAACTCACCTCAATTTCAGTCACACATTAAGTCCCGCAAGGTCATGGACGTGTTCCCCCCACCCCAGTATTAATGGTATAAACCCAAGCTATGATGGTAACAATCACATTCTTTTCCTCTCTTGACAGCTGCCCTAGCTCGCCAATAAAAGGTTTTGCTCAAATCCCAATCCACAGATAATCAGATCACAAAGATTCTGCCACATAAATGTTGCAAATAACTGTTTTAAAATGACATAAAAAAACTCTGAAGATTAAATTTCTCTGTCAACACTTTAAGATCTCCTCTCTGCATCATTTGCATGTGCAAAAGCAAGAAGCATTTAGTGTTTATGCTACGGGTACTTGAAGGATTTCACACCTCTAGGATAATTTTCCCATTTTTACTGCTAGGAAAAGTCAAAATGGGACTTAGCTGTATGTGTAAAACCATATTTCTGAAGACAAGGTGCTTTTAATCTTGCACTGCCCGGTATATTTGGTCTGGAAACTGTAACTGACTTTTCTGCTGCCAGATGAAACTGAACATTTGGACACAAGCAATGTTTGCAATCAGATAAGTATTAGAGAAAGAAAGCAGATCTTATTCCAGTGAGTACTCTGAAAATGTTAGCTTTGAGTGAAAATGGAGAGAGGCAAGAAACTGCAGTGGACAAAGGAGAGCTCCAAAGCCATCTCACATTGCTACTGTATGCATAAGAACTCCACGCTATATTCTGCTTAACAGTTAAGAAGAACATGTGAAAAATTTGTCTCTAACCTCAAGCCCACTCAAGCTGACCTCAGATTTAAGATGCAAGATGGTGTGTGAAGTTAGAAGCAAGAATTGCACAGCTAAGAAACCAGTTTGGAACAGCCCTTTTCAGCTGGTACCCCCTCTTTCAGATTTCTTTCTTTAATATATTTACATTAAAACCTGCAATTTTGCCATGAACTTCAGGGGTGGTTGATTTTATCCTCCTTTCACCATCACTTACTGTCCTAAGGGTCTTCTCAAAGGTTGCAACACAAGTAATTTGTTTTCATACATTCTAACCCTAAAAGCAATAAATGTTATTATTTATACTGCTATGTATACAGTGCCTTACACTGACACAGTTAAAAGCTTTTGAACACATACTGTATATACACAGCTTGACAGTTCCTACCTTACAGGGGGTGAATTCACCCAGCCAATGTGCAGTGGGACACTGCAGAAGATAGTGTAATGAGGACATAGTGATTTCAAGCAGAATCCAAGTGTAGTTTAAGCGTAAGCCTTGGTTGTGGAGACCCATGTGCTAGCATGAGTGACTGCTATATAACCTCAGCACATACCCTGGCTTTAGTATGCACCAACTTTAACAATACTACTTCTATGTAGTGCTTGTAAGAGCATGCTCCTATGGAGATGTGCAAGAGCATAATGCTCTTGGTGAACCTTGGTGTACCACCTTGGGTGCCTGGTATTGTACAGGTGAAAGCACTCATAGCTTTGTTTACTTGGTATGTTGTAAAGATTTGAAGAACAGTGAAGCTGTTGAACCTTATCACAGACAAGATCAGCGCGCCATGATCAACATGAAGTTGCTTGCCTGATGCCACCTACATCATGTTACCCAGTATCTGAAGGGACATAAAATAGCGAACACTTTTCCCACCATTTCTATTCTTCACCAGCTTTGTGTGTCCATGCCTTTCATACTGACATCCCAGAAGAACTGACACCTCCTCAGTGCAAAACACCATGAGATACAGAAAGATGAATAAGACCATAAAGCAACAAAGAGCTCATGACGAAGATTAATAAAATGACCGGAAGCCAGCCTGCAAGCAATAGCAATTCAGCCACACAAGAAATGAACTGAGACAGATGTTACAAATTCTTTTGTTTCATTTCATTTCAGATAGAAAACCATCAGGGTAACTGATTTGATGCCAGACAAGCAGGCAGAGAAGTCTAGCATCACATGGCAATCACAAGCACAAGCTGGCATCCTGCTAGCTAAGACTGAGCAACAAAGGTTCTTAAAACTCAAAACAAGCCGCCAGCAAAAGCAGACAAGAAGAAGGGTAACATGATCGCCTTTTTGGTCTTTTGCTTCAACCATTACAATAGCATTCTGTGTAGAAAAAAGGAAGGCAAAACTGCATTGTTAAATTCAAAAAAACAACACTAAAATAACCAAGATCAAAGTGATAGCTATACGACTAGATAGAAAACGCTGCGTTGAAAAAGTAAACCCAACCAAACCAAAAAACCCACCCGCAGAAGTGTTAAAAAGTTATGTAGAATATAGGCCTGAGGGATGGGGAGGATGTGATGTGATCAGGAAAGGAGTAATGGATAATACTTGGCAAAGAGACCAACAGCTTCAATGTCCTGGTATCATAAGGAAATGTCAGCTCTAGAGACAGGAGGTGACGCACAGAGAAGGAGTCGTATCTTTGATTTTTCAGTGCTGAAATGATGACTGAGCTTGTATCGGTAGATGAGATTATTCAAAAATAAACTTTTGAGAATGGTAAAAGATAAAAGATCATTCTTATGGAACCTGTGCATAAAAATGGAGAGTGGATTTGGAGGATCCTGTGGTGGACCGAGTGTGATTAGACAGGTCTTAGCTATTCTATTCCTCTTCATAAAACAATGCCTTTCTTTCATCACTTTCTGGTTGCACTTTTTGGGTGAAATGTGACCCCCGTTAAAGTAATGGATTAGCATTTATCTATAGAACAGGATGCACCTGTTCTTTCACAAAGCCATCACGTTTGCCTTTTTCTCCAGGACAGCATCGAACAAGACAGTACACCCAGAAAAAAACTAAAAATTCTGCATGACAATTATTCTCAACCAAGATTATTATTTTATTTTCCTGCTAATGGAACAACTGTTGGATCCAAAAGATACAGCGTTTGGAGCTTCACAGGTCAGCTTTTGTCAACGTTCTCAAAACCCTCCCACCAGACACCTAAACAGTAGGATCTATAAATGACACATATCTGTTCTGTTCTTTTGCAGGATATATGGAAACAGATGAAGTTGTTAACTAATTAATTACTAAGATGAATCATTTCCCAATATTTTTGTGTGTTTGCACTTTCCAACAACCTCATCTTTGTTTCACAAAATTGTTTAAAATAGCATTTTCCTCTCTGCACTTCCAAATGTTTCTTCATGTTCAGGTTCTGACTCTTCATCTTTCCACCCTTATGTCAATAGTCCTGCAATGCTCAGGTGTCTCCCAGTTAGCTTCTCTGTCCAGCTTCAGTACTGCTATAGGCAGAGAAACAACACAGAAATTATTCTCCCTGCCTTTTTGGGCATCCTGTGTCTTTTTCAGAAGAGCAAAAAGAAAAGAAACAGTTTCTGGCTCAGTGACCACCTCCCCACCTATTCCTCCAATGGAAGCTCATAGCTTTGCAAACATTGCTGCTTTTCTTGAAGTTCATCCAAATTCCCCTAGTTCACCACAACAAAAAAAAGCACCAACCTCCAAGTTTCGAGCCTGACTTTTGTTTTTCAAAATTCAGAGCCAAACTTTAAAATAAACAATTTTGCAAGTTGGAACTTTATTTCAAGGTATCAAAGCCAGAGAAAATCACATGGTGACTTACTTACATTTGATGAATAAATTATTTAAGCCATACTACTCCGTCGCAGCCCATCTGCTTGTAGATAAAAACCCGCTCATTTCACCTGCAAGCTGATCATCCCAGGAATTTTATTTACAGACTTGCACAGTTGTGTGCCCAAGTTATTTTGTTTCGATTTTTTTTCTTTTTTTTTTTCCTATGGTGACTGTTCCATTTGTGATTTATATACAGATCAGTAGTTATATTTTGCACCCGCACAAGGAATGCCAGAAAAACTGCATTAATTGCATCAGAAGCATCTTTTCTAGGTAGTTACAAACTCTTTGTCAAGTATTTCCATGAAAAGCAAAACGACTCATTATTTTGTACATTTGCATGAACTGTTGCAAGTGCAAATGTTAAATTGTTTCTTTCTGAAGAAGTATGTGAGATTTTACAGATCTTTCCAACAGAACATTGAGTTTTCATCAAAATGTTATATTGAAATAATAAGTATGCATCTAAAACAGTAACCTACCTTTTAATTAAACAATACTTTCTTATGCTGCTTTTGCACTTCTTCAGTAATGCTCTGCTCTGCATTTATTTAAGCTCAGCAAGGACTCAGCAACTTCACTTAGTGAAAGCCAAGAGGACAGAATCTTATCTTACTACCTGTGATTCCGTATTTCAAACACGGATGAAATTCATGAACTTGTGAAACAGTGACAACTAGAACTGTGACAAGTCAGCAACTTCCAGAAGCACATACTATAAACTGGGTCTCACTAGTACATTTAAGGAAATATGAGAATCCCCCTGCCACAAAATAAGGTCTGCCTTCAACACCCTCAAAATCTGGGTACCTCCATGACACGTAGTAGTCTGGATTAGGCAGGAGGTAACATTAGATGATCTAAGGATCCTTTCTTGCTTCAGACTACACTAAATCTATCAATACCAAAATTAAAACAAGCTAGTGTAGAGAAGTTAACAAAGCAATCAACTTCCTGCAATTAATTTTGCTTTTGACAACATCATCAAGACTTTTTTTCTGCTTCTCAAAACTTTAACCAAAGAAAATGAGAAGTTCCTTGTGGCTTATTTAAATGAATTGTGTTGTAACTTCATAAAGGAGATATTTGTTAATAGCTACATTAACAACAGTAAAGCAAGACGAGCAGAATGACTTGATCATGCACATTTTCTGGTATAAACAAAAAAGGAACTCGCAGCTGCTTCGAAGGGGAAGGATTTCAACCACAGACGGCTCACTGCAAAGACGGATATCAAAAAATAATATTGACTACTAACTCATGCGGGAGAAATTAAATGCAGGCTTGGAAAATGCAGGCACATTGCTAGAGGAGGTTCTTCCAAAATGTTCAGACCTGTCTTTTCCATCTAGCATGCTCAGATGCAAGGAGTTGGGACCTCTCCAAATGCTGCACAGCATACAGAAACTTTACTTTTAAAACCAGTTTTCTCAGGCTGGAAGGGGGAAGACACTGGTAGAATGGAATTCTGTTCTGTTGAAGGCAAGGAAGGATTGTTTGTCATTGACATATTTGTCACTCACCAGTGTTGCACAGGGATAAAGAAAACTGCCCATGATTAACAAACAGTGTAGGTGAGCACATAAGACTTCAAATGTTTCTAGGGTGACAGGGAAGAAAAGTGCTCAGGTATGCCATTTTACTATTTAACTTCAGCAAGCTGTATAAAAATTGTTCTCTCACTTAAAAGCAAGCACAAGACTAGACACGTTTCAGAAGGGGACTAGCTGTAATTCTTTGCTCTTTCTTCTTTTCTCCTACTACTTGCAACCTCCAACTCCCACCAACTTCTTCTGCCATAAGCTCATAGTCGAGATTCTTATGACAGCAATTCTGTAGTAATCCTGATTAAAACAGTGTTTAAATTCAACTAAACTTCTTTACTCAAAAAGTTTAACAAAGTTTCTGCAGTTCTCAGAGCTCTTCGGCATAGCACCGCCACCCTTATTTACAAGGAAAAGCAACTCATGGAACCACGTGGCAATCTTTATTTTCTCAGCCTCCCCACCAGAAACACCCGCCCCTTTCCTCTTTTTCCCCCAGCAGCAGCCGTGACTTCCCTTCACCTCCACACCAGGGTCCCGCGTTCCCCACGCCCGGCTGCCGCCGGCACGCTCCGCGCTCAGCACCCTGGCCAGCGCCGCCCGCGCGCCGCCGGGGGTGATGACGAGCGGTCTGTCCCGCCCACACCGTGACGTCACACGGAAACCACGCCTCCCAGTCCTGGCTCGGCTTTGCTGACAGACGGACGCGTCGGTGGCGAGACGCGGGTGCGCGGCCGCTGCGCTGTTTGAGCGCGGCTGTTGTTACCCGGTGGCTCTGCGCTGCACGGCAGGAAACAGCTTTCCTGCTTGCAGCCAGGAACTGGTTACAGTTTTTACAATTTTTGCTGTAATTGTGGTGAAAGGACGAGGGGCGGAGTGTGTGTAAATTGTCCGCCTTTGTCAGTGTCGCGATGATGTTATTTTGATTTTGGATGAGGAACTCTTCTTGCTGATGTACGTGAAGTTTGTGATGAATGTATATTTTAATGACAATTCTGGTTTATTCTGATAACAACTGGTTTATAAAATGATGCTGCAGACAAGAACTACTGACCTGGGTGTTACAGAGCTGTAATTATTCACTGTCTGTGTTTCTCTGGTTTATTTCATTATGCTCAAAACAATCCCCTTGGGAAAAGCATCTGGAGAGTCCAGAACACGTCTTCCAGATCTGCTATATAAATGTATATACACTGTTACATAAACACACAATGCTGTAGAAACGACCAAGACTAATCTCACCCTTTGGTTCAAATAACAATTTGCTGACATGGCTTCTTATGGAGCGGAGCCTTACTTCCAAAAATGATAAAACTGGTTTTGTATAACTTCAGTTAGGAAAGACTTATCAACACATCTTACTCACTCTCCTTTTAATAAAAGAAAAATGTAGGCAACCTCATCAGTTGGTTTTGGTCCCATATCCAAATCTGGTAGAGTTATAAAGGTTTCTGAATGACAGGTGTATAAATGCTGCTGTGTTTCAGATCACACATTTTCTGGACCTCCGCTGCTACTCAGCCTCCACCCCTCCTCCACACAGCGTTCCAAAATAACTGCTGTTCTGTCAGTTACTGACAGAAGACACATCTGCAGTTACTCTGACTTTAATTTTCCTGCCTATTTAAAGATCTTGAATTTGAGTTCTTAAATCACTGAAATTATCTTTCTTCTTAGGGAAAAAAAATAATTCGTAGAAGCAAATAGTTAAATTTCAAGTCAGCAAAATCACAAGTTGTGGTGAAAAGCTCCAGATGACATTTATTTAAAAAGCTGTTTAGAAATTAAAAATAACTCACTTCTGAACTAAAGCGCGCTGCAGGTTACATGAAAGTACCTTTTCCAGCAGCAGAGGCCTGGAATCTACCAACCTGACTGTCTGATCAGATGACTATATTAGCAACTGCTCCAGAGGCACCGTCATCTGTAGGAGTTGTGTGCGAGTCTCACGTGAGCAGCATCTGCCATCAGTAAAACACAAGTACCTATGATGTATTACACTGTTATGAGACAGGCTTAATTCACAACTTTTAGTTAATTTTACTAATCATTGCTGTGCTTCATAGACTAAAATGAAATGTACAGCAGACAACTGAGGTCACTTATCTTGCAAAGAATCATTTTAGTCCACATATCCAGGTGCTGACATTGAAAATTGTGTTTGTTTTCTGGACTCAGAGAAAGCATAGCAGATTTTTACACGTTTCCTCTGCAATGCAAGAGTGCACAACGCGAAAGCAAGCTCACATTATTTTATCTGAACATCCTCAGCTGCACTGTGTTATGTGACCCTGACCTATTACAGCTTTTAAACCCATGCTTGATTTTAATCATAAGAGTAATACCATTGACTTCAGTTCTCAGGTGCCTTCACAAGTTGAGGCTTCAGCTCAGACTGAATCATTATTATTGGTCAAGCACTATTAGAAAGAGTAGGAAAAGAATGTCTCACATAAAAATCAGGAGATTTAATGCAGGACTCAATAAAATACAAAGAGAGTTTTTATCTGTATAAACTCTACACTGCTATTCACAGTATTGCTTTTCCGAGCAGAACCACATCTTTTTGTTCTCTCTTCTTGCAGGTTTCTATTTTTATACTACCCTCCTATCTGCAAAGCCTTTCACTCTTAAAAATGAGCTTATTTTGCCATTTAAATCCCCCAAATCTCCATAATTTCCTCAAGTAAATAGTATTGGTTCACAGCAAACCAGTAATTATCACAACTATGATCAATCTGAAAGCTTTTCCTTTTGTTGCAGATTTAGAGCAGATACGTACACTTACATAAACTTCTCATAAATAAAATGTGTCTTAAAGGAAGGCAGAAAAAAGATCCACTTTTAAGAAAAATACTTTTGAGTCTGCTCCAAAGCTTAATTTAGGAAAAGTTCCATGAAAGCCATACAAATAATCAGGAGAGAGATGCACTTTCCACAATGTTTTCTTGGTATCGCTGGAACATCCAGAGCCTCAAAAAGTCCTGTATCTTTCCTGTGATCCATCCCTTTTCAGGTTATGTCCAAAATTTGGTTGAAAGTAAGTTTGGACAACTTTGACAGCATGAACATGAAAGGCCTTAGGCTCTAAGCATATTTCTAATAAATCCTTTGCCATCTGGGGGCTAGTCTGCTCCATGCATTTTTAGGACTTCAGGCAGCATTTGAAGACATTATGAGGAAAGTATAAGCTGAGGACACTTACAATCTTACTGAAAATATGCTAAATGTAACAGGACAAAGAAAGAAATTATTCTGAGGGCAGACATTTGACATTTACTAACTGACTTACCTATTTGCTCTCTGTACTTTCCCAACTGTCTGTATTTGCCCTTTTCTGCACTTGAATGTTAAAGGACTATATATCTCACTCTTGCAGTTAAAAACAGATGCTTACTGAGTGGACTGTTGTAATTGCAGAGAATTTTGTAGCTTCAAGTGACAGATTTATTTCAAACATTGTCCAATAGAAATATTTATGTATTTAAGAATATGTGTTTCTGGTAAATCTTTTAAGACATTCTTGATTGTGCTGCTGTCTGCTCTTCATATCAACAAACCTGGACAGCGGCCCAGTGACTACTCTCAAGTTTTATTTGTCATTTGAGTGAAAGAGCTCTTTCACTTCACTGTCTATTTTACCAAAATGTTTAAAATGTGCACCTCGTGTTCTTGAAGTAATACTTTTATAAAACCGTATGAAAAACCTAATGTGTTGTTATCAACATTCCTGAACGTTTTTCACTGCATATCATGCCTTTCTCTCCTATCAGGTGACACTGCTGTTGGACTAATAGCCTCTGCTTGTATATAGGATAGCAGCAGACTCCGCAACAGATGCTGGCTTTACACTGAATTTATTCCATGCATGCTTGACAGCTGCATCACAGCAAAAGCCACTACAGACCAGGGAATGGGAAGGAGAAAAAAGCAATTTTCAAGCTTGTCACAGCTGCCATTATTTACTTACTTGCATTCCTAACTAAAGAAGTTAATTTCTTGAGTAAAATGCTGGACACAAACACACCTAACAATGCAGCACACTAGCTTATGAAATTGCAACTGAAACTAAACTGTAAAGTTACTCTATATGAGGTTACTGTTCGAAAACAGATTTTGACAGTTACTCAGATCTCCGCAATACAACTAAAAATGAAGTCTACTATTATGAACCAAGTAGCATTTATTTTTATATTACCTATAGCCAGATACTTCTGAAGGTAAAAGCTGATATAATTAAAGGGTGCAGTGGTGCCTTGCAGAATAACAGGTAACTTTGGGATGTGCATGGATATTGCAGTCACATGGCATTATCCACAGGACAGAGGATCAGCTCTTAAAAGTGAGCATAAGCAGAAACTTATGTTGGATTAATTTTTGGCAGAACCTGAATGCCTGTAACATGTCAACCAATAAATCTACATAAAATAAGTCAGCATGCTTTCTATACCTCTTTTGTACAGCATTTTTTGGGGAAAAAATCACAGCTATTATAAAGCAGTGATATAAATTGGAAAACTTCATCCTTGACATTCAGATACTAACAACAAAATGGTATTTCACTACTAGCAACCACTGCATTAGCAACTTCAGAATGTGGAAGTAAACTTTGTAGATATCATAGCACTTGCACTGCTGTAGCACCACTTCATGATCACCTGCACATGTATTTCAGAGTGTTCACCCAGAATTGTCTCCTCCTTTAAAAACTGAAGGTAACACAGCCCTCCTTTTCTGGTTTCTTTGTTAAGAATTTTTACTCTCATCTAGATTTCCTACAAAAACATTTTTTTTCTTTCTTAACATTTAGAGCAGAAAAAGCTCACTAAAGGCTAATTTTCTCTGAATTACAGCCAGTAAAGTTTGTTTCTATATTCATGGAATGACTCAGGAAAAGTTGTATTAAAAGTGCAAGAAACTTCAATCTTGTATTCACAGTGTAGGGCAGAAGTATCGCCTTAAAACAAATTAAAAGCTTCTAACCCTCACAAAAGGATTAAATCATATTTTGAAGGATATTGCTTTTTAGAGAAGCAAGCATTTTCACCATCTGGAATTTTCCCTACCTCTAGAAACGCAAACAAGGTATCAAATTATTGCCAAACAGAATAGTATTTTTGTCAAATTCTGATTTTCAAAAACCTTCTTTCTATTGTTTCTCTTCCCCAAATCTCTAGGAAAAAAAAAAAGACAGCAATTCATAAGGAAGTTTTTAATCAAAACTGCAGAAGAATATTCTGAAAGATGTGGTAAATTTGCATTTGAACTCATAATAACAGTCATTATTGTAAAAAAAGCAGTGGTATAGTTGCATCTGATCAAAAAGTGTGAACTTGGCTTTTATAATCTGAGATCTCCCACAGAGCTGAAGGGCCTGCTACATAAAAAAAGACTCCCAAACCTTGTAACAGACAGATTTTGAGCTAGCCAAATGAGCATAAGTTAAACAATTATTTAGAAAGATCAGAAGTACTCACAAAAGCACTGTCAGTTTTATAAGGATCCAAAAATCTACCATTCAGAAGCATCTGGTGAAGTGGAAAATTTTATGTTACTAATGCTATGACTGCTCAGACTGCACAGGTATTTGATTTTTTCATCCAAAGTATGTGACTGCTATCAGATGTAGATACCACTACCATTTCACTCGAGTTTCAGCCTGTCACAGATGAAACATCATATACAAACGGTTATGTGAATTATTAAGAGTTTGTGACATCTCACAGGACCTGGAATTCTTCCCTGTGAAATGACAATTATTAGTCTTTACTGCTTAATGAATTATTTTCTTAACAGGCCCAAAGAAATACATTACCTCCATGCATCTCCCCATTCCGACACAGAGTACAATTGCGCCGTTATCTTGCGGAAAAGAAACATAAGGCTGTAAGACTGAACAAACCTGACAGCACACTGTATGCAAAAGATACTGACAGTGTGTTTTACTTTTTAATGTTTTATTCAGTCAGTATATAATCTAAGTTTCTTCTTATGGAAACTAGTTCCCTGAATCTCTCTGGAAAACCCATCTGAATGAGTGTAGGTATACAAGATATCTAGCATAATTACTAACAGACTGTTGAGGAATGGAGGCAAACCTCCACATTTGTGAATGGTATATTCTGCCACTTGCTAACAAATATGTCCACAAAGTCTTCATTTGTTCAGTCTGAAAAAAATCTTACTCTTCACTAGACATTACAATCAAAAGCAATCCTTTCCATTGACTAAATTAATCCATTTAGCTAATACTCTATTTGCAGTTGACAGTTCTACTGTACAGAGGGCCAAATTGATAAAGCAACCAGTGTCTTTCCACCTTCAAAGAGAAGGTACTGATTGGTACATCACTAAATAAAAGCCTTTTCAACATTACATTTCCAGCAATAGCAGCAGATTCACAACATGCCTCAGCTAAGCAAGAAGATTTGCCTTATTGGTAAACTACAACAAATACTAAAAATGGTATTTTAATAAGAGAAATCAAATCCCCATTGTGCGTGTTAATAGTTCCAAGTGTTTAGAGGTGGAGCAGCAGGATCTCATCAGGAATAAACAACCGCACCAGTAGTCAGGAAACCCAGGGGCTATTCCCATCTATACCACTGACCCTCCCCGTGACATGGTAACAGCTTTACTTCTGTTCCTCACTGTCCCTTGAGAATAATAAATACAAATGATAAACATGAATGATATCTCAGATCATTCACTATAAAAACTTTGACTGCTATGTATATATGCTGTGTGACTTAGATACTACTATATGCACTGTTTCAGATATGAATGCTATACCAAAGAGGTTAAGCAAGTGACTTCAAGGAAGAGGAGTGCAAATAAAAAAATAAAATAAAAAAGGAAATAAAATAATGAAAAAAAGCAGTTTGGCTATAGCCTACATTTGTTCACTGCTGAATATGATGTGGTTTTGAAAAATCACCAGAAAACAATTATGTAGTCACAAGGTACAGGCTATAATAGATTAACAAGCTGAATATTGGATTTGATGTTCTGAAGTCAAACTCTGAACCAGTAAGTTAGATCTCAGGCAGCCAAATGTTAGGCAAAAGAGTATTTAGGAGCGTTGACAGAAAACAGCTATGAACAGCAGCGCAAACTACTCCAATGCAGCACAGAGACGGGGAAGTATAATAAAAGACCGACATGCCAAATTGGACTCCTCCTCAACCACAAGAAAGGCAAAACAGAACAGAAAACAAAAAACAGAACAACAAGCAAACACACACCACCACCATCCCCCCAAATAAAATAGGTCATATTACTAAAGATGACTGCAAAAGGAAACAAGGGCTTGCATAGGCAGTTGCTGAAAGACAAGGGCAAACAGTGAGAGTTGTATCAAAGGCAAGGCAGAGTTATGAAGAAGACCGAAGGCGATGTTGGTCAGCTACTTGGACCAGAGGGAAAACAACAATCCCAAAACCTCCACAAGACACAGGTCTAACGCCTTTCTTCCACTAAAGGGTCACCTTTGTTCTGGTGAGCCGAAGAATCACAACAGCTTTACAAAAGCTTAAGACTGGGGAAACAATATATCAGAGACTACTTAGATAAATTACATGTTTTTGAATTTGCTGGCCTTCAAATATTTTATCTCTGAACATTAAAAGAGTGACTTGAAGAAATTTCAAATCTACAAGTGGTAACATTTGATAACTCAGGGGAAATAAGTGAGGAAGTAGAAGAGTAGAAGAGAGCCAAACTGTCACTATCTCTACAAGAAAAAAAGAATACAAGAGGAAAACAGAGTCCGGACAGCTTCACATCCTGGAGAAATACCGGGGGAAAAAAAAATAACTAGGAAAACTATTTGTCAGCATCAGAGAATGAGGAGGAGATGACTGGCAACCAACTTCCATTTTTCAAGAGCAAATTGTTATCAAACTGAAAATTTTGTCCTACACTGTTAACAGGCCTCATTACTAGCAAGGGCAGAAGACGCCACACACTTTCACTTCCATGCAGCTTACATTGTCTCACACAACCTGCTCAGAAATAATACAGGGAGACAGTCTAGGAGGAAATGCTATAAGGTCAGGGCAACATTGGGTAAATAGATTATTATAATAATAGTTATAGATGGTTTGATAGTTAGAAAGAGTTATAATTTGTTCAAATGGACACATGTCATCGGTCCTGTGTCTGATGCTGCTCAGTGTTTTCATGAACTACCTAAATAAGAGAGGTCATTCACAGAGAGGCCATAAGTAGTTTAGTGGGACAAAAACATGTGCTTTTTAACACAGACACTACAAAGCTGGGAGTGTACACTGGAGAGCACACAAGAATTAAAACTGATCTTGACAAACCAGAGAAACTAGTCAGGAAGACCCCTCCCCAACTAACTAACTTTAAAAGATGCAAATACCTTTGTTCTCCAGATGGAGCTACATCACACGATCAGCCTCTCTACACTCTCATGCCCTCTTCTGCACAGAGGTGAATCCTGACAAATCTGGAGACAGCTGAAGACATTTTCTGTTATTTAATATTTAGAGAGAAATTTACCTTTGTATCAACAGTTTCCTGCAAACTACTGCTAGTACAAGGAGACACTTGATGCTGTATGCTGGTGCACTTTGAGCTAGTCCTGGCACTCTCGAGTGTGCTCCATTATTGCCTGTTCTTTAGAAATTGGATTTGTTGGTCTTTCACATATAAAGCAACATGTGTTTCCTTCTTTCTATGCAAGCATTTGGTAAAGGTATCAAAGACTGCTGCGCATCATTTATTAATGGTGTTGAAAATTCATTCTGAAAATGAAATTAAAGACTTCAATAAGAAGTAAAAAGAAAGTCTTTCCTCCCTGTCTAAAGTAAGCCCCAGCTGAGGAGCTGAAGGCAGGTATTTGTGTTTTTAAAGACAGAGCCTAGCCATGGTGACTGGCGCACTATCAGCTTTTGTGTAAGCAACCTGGTGAGCCACAGGACTCACAGCACAGAAGAATTTCACCCACCAGAGTGAACTGGCCAGCAAAAAACAGTCCTCAACTGATGTAAGATAGCATAGCTCCAAGACAGCCAACTGATTTCCATTTGATGAAATCCAAATGCTTTTTCTTCTGTAAAAACCCTGCCTCCAAACACAGCTGTATGAATGCCTGAGAATACAGTTTATTACTTTGGCTTTTGTTCATAAGTATCTACGAACAGACGTTAGCAACTCATAGAAAATGGCTGCTCAAGAGCTAAAGGACAACGTCATAAAGATCTGGGTATATGCAAACATCACCTTAGAGACAGCCATCATACAAAGCAGTACCATATGGAAACGTCTGGAAATGTTCTCTGTGCAACAACGGAGCACAAATGCTAGCAGGAAATCCAGATAATAGCATAAAAAAAATACATAGAAATGGACTACGTATTTCAGGACTACCTATAGATATCCACAGGTTTCAGTAAAAGCCCTGTATGAACACTGTCTCAAATATCACACTGCAAGTTACCCTAAGAAAGAAAAAACAACCTTATGTGCCTGAAGTACTTTTGGGAGAATTACCATACCGAAGTACAAAATTAAATACCTCTTTCAGCCATAGGAGTACAATAGCATGGAGCATCCCTGATGTATCAGGCTTTCAATATTTTACCAGAGAACATGTCCATATTTTGCAGTTTGACTCAAAAGGAATTATTCAAACTAACGTAACTACCACAAAAATAAATCAAGAACTTCTTTCATTTTTTTTTCCCATGTGAGTTACTCTTGTAACATACCACATGAATGGATGAGACCAATAGCTTAAAGAAATTTATTTCTTCCACTTCCTGACACCTGTGCAATATTCAGATGCTGTATTTTACGCAGACCAGGTCACATACCTACACTGGGAATGCACAGTCACAGTTGATCTCATAAACATCTTTGGTAATGGAACTTCAAGAAGCAGGCAGGAAACAGACTGGAAACTTTCTGGGTTGTCATAACGAGACATAAATAACTCGCATTTGATGTAGTAGAGTTTATTTGCTAATTGGGTGAGAAAAAAAATAAAGCCCTTCAAAATGTTAA
>Ga0181612_142622_pt1 | contig 20782 bp, 17 predicted proteins | sample HoacroProtozoa21_FD_119630 | JGI IMG/M metagenome (GOLD analysis project Ga0181612, IMG submission 119630) | Hoatzin crop microbial communities from Cojedes, Venezuel. Combined Assembly of Gp0051906, Gp0051904, Gp0051908
TTCCCAGCCCATCGAACCAGCGGCAGATGCCTGGGCTGCTCTCTTCTAAACCTGTCTCGGCTCCTAAGGCACCAGACCTTGAAATCAGGGTATTACTTTCACAGTAAAAATTGTTGGAAGTGCTCTCAGAGATCCCCACATTTGCCTAAAGGTTTATTTCCCTTTTTCTCCCTTTCAGGACTGTACGCTTAGTGTATAATACTTGAGAAAGTTGGCTTTCTGAAGTAGAGGGGTAGGAAATATAGTGCCAATAAAGTTTTATATCCTTTCTCTAATATATATTTTAAAAAATAATTTCTCTGCATAATGTATTCTTCTTTGCAAACATGGAGTACCTGAGACTGTGGTAGGGTATAAAAATTTTATTGGCACCCATTTGGAATGGTGCAAGAAAACCCTCTCTCTCTCTCTCCTTGTAAAAGTTTTAATAAAATAAAATTATAGAGCATTTAGGAGAAAATTAATATCTAATTTTACTGAAATACCAGAATACGGCCAAGCTTGCTCAGCCCCTCAATAAATAAAGGAGCAAGCAGAGGAGTAAATGAATGTAGCCAGGCCAGCCTTCTTGCTGCCTGGCAGGGACCAAAACACCAGCCCCATCTCAACCCTCTCGTCAGCCACTGGGAAAAGCCGTGGCAGGGATGGAGATCGGGACTTGCCGGTGCTATAAAGCCCACCTGCCCCTCTCCCCCTTCCCATGCACCATGTCAGTCGGACCATCCATGTGCCAGCTAGCCAGGCACTGGCACACACCCAGGTGCTGTGGTGCACGGTTGTCCACCCAACTGCAGGTACCTCTTGCTGCCTGCTCCCTCTTGCAGTCCTGGAGGAAGACCAGCATCTTCCAAGGGTGACTCAAGCTATGGTAAGATCAGAGGACTTGCCTTGTGGAGGCACATTTCCCATGCCAGATCAGACCAAATATTTCACTTTGAGATGGCTGCCAAAGCTAGGTGAGATCAGTATGTTCCTGGGAACCAACAGCTGGCATTTCAGCCATAGGCAGGAAAATGTAGACAGCTGAGAGGACATATCATGTGGTGTAAATCTACCCAGGACAGGAAAATTTTGTTGTTGCTTTATGAGACTCTGTGGAGACCTTCTTTAACAGAGAATTCAGGAATTTGGTCATCCACATGCAAGGAAGCTCGGCTGGAGCTAGAGGCAGCACAGAGCAGAGCTTCAAGATACTCTGGAGAAAGGAGAGCCTGCCTTTTAGTCAAGAGAAGTGAAAGCTGAGAGCAGACATAACTCCTGTCAACAACCACATCTTGGGGATGGAGAAGATCCAGCAAGACCAGTGCTACCTCCAGGCAGGTGGATCTCTGCTGGCCTGCAGCTGGAAGCAGGTTCCCAGCCATCCACAGAGATGATTCTGAAGAAGTTTCCCATATAAACTGTGGCCATAAAAACTCTCACACTTGTGGGATTTTTTGTGGTTATGGAAGGTATAACACCACATGGGAGTCTTCAATACAAAGATGCTATCACCATCCTCTTCTCTTGTGTGCTACTTGAGACAACAGAAGTTCAGAAGGTAGGAATACTCTCCCCTGAGCACTGCCTTTTGGTCCTCCACCCTGCACACCTTCAGCCATGCAAGGCCAGGGAAAGAGCTAGTCCTTGCTGGGTATCCCTCCTGTCTTCAATAAAAATATGTTTTGGTTTGGTAAATATCAGCAATATAGCCATTCGTTATATATATACTGAAAATAACTTGCTTGTGTTATTATATCAAAGTCATTAGGCATCGCGTTCAATACGCATACTATATTAATTCCATATAAACCAGGGGGTTAGTAAAAGTGGTCTGACTTCAACAAAATAAAATGGCCTGACTTTGAAGATATTGGTTGCAGATAATACTATATTTTTTTGATTAAAATGTATAAGAATTTGAATAAGAATGCATTGTTTGGAATACATTTCCACTGGTCTCCAAAAGAATTCCTACTTGCAGATATATGTGGTTTCAGTTAACAGGCAAAGGATTAAAAAAATACATTGGTTTGGGCTAATTCTTGTAATTATATATTTTTTGGTAAACGTAAATTGATTTTGTATAATAGGTTTGATTGGAAAATTACCTGTTTGAGATGGGAAAATAAAAGAGACTGCTGGACACGAGTTTGAAAAAAATGTTGGGTTTCAGTAGGATGCTTTGCTCTGAATGAAAGTCTGCTTCAATAAAAATGTTGATTTGAAAATTGTGGTTTTTAGTAGGATGGTATTTGATCCATTAAAACTGTATTGGTTTCATCCTTTATGTTTGCCTTCGTTGAAATATATTGGTATGAAGCATGAAATAAGCATGTGTCAGGCATTACTCAAATAAATAAGCAGGAAAAAAAAAAGAATAGCAAAGCAGCATCAGCTGTAATTGTGAGAGCAAGCCTAAATAACCCAAGTGATTTTATACCACGTGTCCCTTCTGACGCAAAAAGGCAGAGCTGCGTGCAGAAGGCAAAGCCCAGGCGTGATGGGCAGAGGGAACCCAGCCTCTGCCCCAGAAAGCTGGGATAGTGCTGCCGCTGGTGTCACTGGCAGGAGGATCAGGCCCCAGGAATGCAAAAATGGAAAATATCTGCTTTATTAGATCAGCCCATTCAAGGGATTGTCTGCAGAGGACAGGCAGAATTGCTTTGTCTGGCCCAGATTTGCATTATACCAGTGACAGGGATCCTACCGCTTCCCTTGGAGGACTTTTCCACATTCTAATTGATCTGATTGTTAGGTAATTGTTCATAAAATTAAGAATCTTGGAAGTAAATGAGGGAACCCAGGCAGAACTGCTCCATGCAAAGAGCAATAGCCATATGGAACGAGTTAGACTGGGGAAGGCAACCGAGCAGTATAAATGAGTTCAAGAGACATTCAGATTTATTTCTGGAGAAGGAAAGGGACTCGGAGTATGATGAAGAAAAGCAGGAAGGTGGGTTTAGCAAGCATTTAAAAAGGGAAGGCATGCTTGAAGGGAGGACGTTTACAGAGTGAGAACTCAGAGGACGTTTTTCCTAGGACTTTTCGTTTTTATTGATGTTTATCACATGAGAAAATCATGCTCCCTCTTGCACAGAAAGTGAGGAAGGTTCCATTTTTTCTTGAAGAAAAGGTTTTATTCCAGGGAAAATTCAGCCAGAGAAACGGGTTGTGCACTCGAGGCGTTGCTTCTGTCATGCTCCTCGCTCAGCCTTAACACATGCTTTGCTGGGGGCGCACATTTAAATTCCTGTAATTTCAAGTTAAACACAAGAACCATGCACTGAGCCTTTACGCTTGAGTAGAGTGACATCTCTGGCCATTGCTGGTGGCCAGGAGAGCCAGTTTTATAGACCACACCACAGCCAATGTCTGCAGAAGTCTTCCAAGTCTCCTCAGCAAACCCAACCCACCCGACCCATCATCCCAGCTGTGATGAAAGAGGGTACTCATAGAAGAATTAATGCTTACAGCTAGGGTTTTAGATGTTTAGAAGTCCTGGATTCAACGCAGGCATTCCCTGGAGACACAAGCTCAGAGGACAGGACTGCACGCAGGGTGACACAGGCAGCAGATGCTGCAGCTTGTGGCAGCCACAGCTTTTGCAGGATGCAGGCTCCAGGACTGCATGAGTGGCAGTCTGAACTAAACAGCCTGCTCTGTTTCAGGAAGCAGGAAAGAAGGAAGAGTGTTGTCCAAGTTGCTTTTGCTGTAGGACGTTATTGCAGCAAAGTGTGTCCATCTTGCAGGCTTCTGCACAGGCAGAGAGCACGGGCACTTAGAGCAACAGGATACACACACACAGAGAATAGGAATCAAGTAATTCAAATAACAAGATAAAGAATAACAACATTGCAATTACAGTGTTAAATCTCAGCCAAATTAAAAAAAAAAAAATCTAACAGCTATTGCTGCAACCTTTTCCAAGCCTAATGACATAGGTAAGCTATGTACAGCTGGGGGCTAACTTAGGGTTACAAACTCAGGTTATAAATAGACCTGCCTGGTGGAAGTAGAAGCATGTCCATAAGGAGTTACCAAACAAATCACTGCCATTTTCACCCTTGCTGGCAGTCCTGGAAGAAAGGTGTCACCAAAAAAGAGTGGCAGCTCCATGCTGACAAAGGCTTCCTTTCTCTGCTGTCCATCACCAAAGAAAAGCATTTCTGTCACTTCACCCTTCCAGTCACATTAAAAACCAAAAATCTGCCCAGGGGACACACCAAAAATGAGTCCCCCCCATCTAGAAAATAAATTAGTGTTTGCAAAGAATGGCTTCAGATGCACGAGGCCAGCGCAGAGCTGGCAGGAGCCGCCAGCCTCGCTGGACCTCTGGCCTTTCGTGCCGGGCTGCACTTGGCTTGTCAGGCGTGATTAATTCTGTGACTAATGGAAGGCCACTAATGCACTTTGTCAAACATTTGGGAAAAGCCCTGGTGGACCAAGCCCATGTTTCCTGTGCTCCAGCCACTGCTGAAGAAATGCTTTTGAGATAGTGAGGTCTGAAATTCTGAGTTAGCCCTCAAAAAGCAGGCAGTGAACCTGGGCAAAGGGAACAAAGGTCTAAGGGGCACAGAGCATTAGCTCCTTGGTTGGGGTGACAGCCACAGGCTCATGCCAATTTTGCTGTTTTACAGTACATCTTGTTGCCATTAGGACAGGTGGACTCTCTGCAGAATGTGATGTTTTACAGAGTCTTTGTATTATGCAGAATCACAAAGTGTCCTAAGCCTGACAAGGAGGAGCTGCAGAAGTGAAGAGGCGCATGGCTTGACCTCCACTGTTGTGTTGGTGTCGACTGGGGGGCCGTAGTGGGGGAAGCTAGCAGCGATATGCCAGAGGACAGCAGCCACCAAGCAAGGGTGGCTGGGCCTCCAGAATCCAGGGGGTTCATCCCTCAACTGCAAACCAGGACCGACTCTACCCTTCGTCATTCCCAATAGGGCTTAATAACCCTTAAGGACTAACCACATGTTTAGATGGAAATGTCACTGCTTCCTTATGTGCTCCTCTCCACTGCTCTTGGCAAGCTGTTACCCATTTCCAGTAGGAAGTGCTCTTGCTATAATTTAAGATGGTTTCTCCTCTTTCTGTCCACCATGGAAAACCTATTCCCACACCTGCCAGGCAGCCCCGTCCCCGCAAGCTGGATGGGTGCGTTAGGCTTCTCAGCTGTGCATCAGCACCTCCTGCCTGCTGCTGTCCAGCCGCCAGACAAGGTGCAGCCCCTGTCCGACTTCTTTTAGAAGCTGCAATAAGGAGTGCTGGACCTTGCTCTGCGTGGACTTTTCCATATGTTGAGGACACTGCTAACCCCACACCCTGCCACGTACAAACAAGCCTGTGGCCCTTCTTGTTGCCTGCAATGTCACCTGTCCCTCATGGCTGCCACTAGCTGATTCACACACACTGAAAAATTATTTCTGCAAAGTAGAGGTACAGTGTTTTGCCTTGCACATTAGTTAAGCTACTGCAAAAAGAGGGCAAAAGGAGAATAGAAACCTGCATATCCATGTCAGACAAGAAATGTGCCTGCCTGCTTTTCCTGTAGTGTTCATTATGATTTTGGGAAATCCACGCCTGTGTTTAGAGCAATGAGATTAAAGCCAAACTCCAAGAAAAAAATTGGCATGCTTTCCACAGTGATTTCCATGGAGGGGACTTTGTCCCATCCTGAGCCATGTGAACTTGCTTAGGGATGGGCACAGAAGGAGTTTTATGATCTCACTGTGTTTTGCTATGAGGCTGAGAAGCATAAATACTCAGGACCGTGGTTTGTAATGGGAAAAAAGGAAAAATCAGCCAAAACCAGCATGCAGAACACTTTCAGGTTCCTGTGTTTTGGGACTGTTAGACTGTGCCACGGTGTTTCACTTTCCTACATAAAAGCGAGGATACTCTTCAACATGAACTTCTCATCTAAAATGTTTAACATTCTTTCAGACCATCACCAAATTTTGAAGTCTTATGAAGACCCACGTTTCTTTTCTTCTGCTAAAGGGAGCTGAGACCAGAACCCTGCCCTGCTCTGTTGCTGGCACTGTGCGGAAAAGAAGCCTTTTGCTTTACAGGAGAGGTGGTGAAGAAAGGCACTTATTTCACAGGGCAGGATTGTGTCTTAAAAAAGGATCAGCAGTCCCTCTTAAAAAAATCTGGATGGGTTCCACAATACCACACACCCTGTAATTGCTCTTATTTGACTCCAAAACCAAAATGAAACCTGGTGCACGCTCCCAGCCGTGCTTGCTTACATGTGAATATTCCATATTTGCACATTTTAAAAGTGTTTTGCTGCTCTGCTCTGATTTTAGGCCCAGATAAGAGTGAGAATAACGGCTTCACTCATTGCCTTGTAAGAAATCCCTTACCGACATCTGTGTGACTTTGGGGTCTGCATTAAAAAAAATATAAGGAGGATCATTTCAGCCTCTCTGAGGAGGCTGCAAAACTTGCTAAATAACATGCTGATGCTGCAGATTGTTTTAATAGGGTTGAGCTCTAGTTAAGCATTTTAATGCACATGTTGTAAATAAATAATGGAGGAGGCTGCTTCTTTAACATTGCAATAATTATTTTAAATTAAACCCTTGTTACAAAGAAACTAACTTTCACCTTGCTGATTCCATCACTTATTCTGGAAGAGCTAGATCACACTTCAGCAGGGGAGTTCTTCACAGTTGGAAAGTGATGATTGCACTCGTTTGGGATGGGCATGAATTACTGAAATTCCCATCAAAAAGGAAAGATGAAATTGAGGGCTTTTTGCAAAAATGCTAGCATCAAAACCTCACAAGTTTGTTCCATGTACCATTTGAATTTTCCAAGTTTGTATGGTGAAAACTCTCCCTTGTTACATTCCAGCCAGATTTTTCAGATGTTGCTTCACTGATCACCTAATTCTGTTGTTTCAACATAATGACATGAAAATTTCTTGCTTAAAAATACCCTGTTTTGTTGCCTTGTCTGTAAAGTCTGAGAGAGAGTTATTGGGCGTATGGGAAAGCTGGAACAGGTACACGGGTGAAGCATCTATAGAGCTGCTGGATCTGGCACACCTCTGCTCTATCTGCTCAGCCCATATTACCTCCTCAGCCCAGACCAGCGGGAAAGCGTTTCAAAATGCTTTTAGAATTTCAGTGTTGTTGATAGCGATATCTTGAATCTCATATTTGTAGAACTAATTTTCAGCTTTGTCAGAGTTTGATTAATTTTTCATGTTTGATGTTGCTACCTCTGGTTATTTTTGTTGGCCACTTTCAGTGTGGGAATAGATAAAAATATCTAACCCCTACAAGGAACTTGCTGCCATTCCTCAGAGTTTCCCATTTCTGTGTGGTGCTGACTCTCATTACAAGAGTACTGTAACTACAAAGTGAATAAAATAATGAAAGCCATAGGATTACCGCATCCAAGGTTCATGGGAAAGTAAACACCCTGCAAACCATCCTTAGGTGCCACACATACATCTAGAAATGTGGGAATAGAGAAGAAAGTCACGCTTACCTGGACAGAGGGAAGTCCGCCTGATGGTCCCATCCTCTGCCATGGTTACCCCTTGGTGGTGTTTGATGGCCTCTCTCTGCAGGGGAAGAACAGTCCCTTCAGAGCAGAAATCAAAAGGCATTTCACCCTCCTAATACAACCAAGCTGGTACTTCCCATGCCTATAGAAACTCAATCAAACAAATCAAAACATGCTTTATTGAATGTTTTAGTAACTATGTTTCCTGGTGTCCCCCCCCATGCTTATTTTTCTTTCCTTGAAGAAAAAAGGAGATATAATTGGGTTTGATTCTTTTTGCTTTTCAAACTGCCCCGGAAAAACACAGGTATTCATCCTTCACAAAAGCCTTAAAACCAACAGATGGGGTGAGTCTCTCAATTAACACTGAACAACACATCCGCGTAACTGCCAATGTCCTCCTCCTGAGGGCTCTGGGAGGAAGACTGCCCTGACCTTTGGATTTGCCAAGAGGAGCAAGCTGGGAGATATCTGATATATCTGGGATGTGTCAGCATCAGTGCTCCCTGTGCATTTTTATAACCACCAATTTTTTGACCTAAAGAAGGTGGGGAAAAAAAAGTGATTCCCTCTTTAAAGCTCTCTGAGATCTGCTGTGGGACAGGGCACTTCTGTGGAGCAAGGAGAGCAGGGACCTACCCAAGAGACAGGAGACCACTACTTGCACTTCAAGGACTGCAAATTCAGGGATAAATTCAGACATAACATAAAGGGACATGACTGCTTCCACTGAAGGTAAGTCTCTGAGATCATAGCATGGCTACTTTCGCTGAGATCTTGTTAAAAACTTGCCTCTACCAAGACTCCTGGCAGTTTTGCTGTTGATTTCAACAGGATTACGAAGTCTGGGGACATCTGCTTGAGAAAAGTGTCACAAACAAAAGGCTGGGAAACCACAGTGGACAGGCACTCACCCACAACTGCTGTGTCTCCCGTGGTGAGTAGGGTTAAAGGGAACTGCTTAGAATATGTATGCAAAAGGTATGCGACACTGGTCAATACAGGAAACAACTCATGTTATATCAGCCTCTAAACTCTTTGTCATGGGTAGTTTAACCACGATCCTTGCCACTTGATGCTATACCACCTTCTTGCAGAAGACAGTGAAGTTCCCACTACTGATGTTCTATGTTACTGAGGTGGCGTTTTGGAGAAGAGGAGCAGGGTTTGTGTTTTAGTTCTGCAGAGCTACAAAGCCTTCTCACCGCAAAACTTCAGAGACCATCCTGGGTAGTGGAAAGCCCCTTCATATGCGGCCCAAGCCCTGCTGCCTAAGGGACAACACCCCTTACAGATGAAAGGATCATTTGTGGAGGACCTTTAGGTAGAAGTTAAAATTCCCTTCAGTGGGGCTGGAAAGAAGAAAGCACCAACATGGACTTCGAGAGCCTGAGTTTGGCTCTGTAAGGATTCAGTCTTGCAGCGGTGGTAAAAGCATGCACTTGGCCATAGGCACATGAGCAGACCTGCCAAAGTCAAACGTTAAGCACGTGCTCAAGTGCTCCAGCAGCTCGAGGGAAGAAGGTGCTGGCACGTTTGGCAAGATCGAGCCCCATCTGAGTGCTGGAGGTAAATTTCTGGAGCGCTGGCCACTTATTCCCTCTGCCTCCAAAGCTGCTATGTTGAGCTCAGATCCTTGCCACCCAGCCAGCGCTGCAGCTCCATTTTGCCCCATCCTGGTCCCCTGCCAAGCTGCTGGAAGGTCAACATCCACCTTTGCTTCTAAAAATAGGTTTTACCCAGTTTTCACTAGGGTAAGCAGATTTACAGTAAATAGGAGTTGATTTATTCTGTCCTCAGGAGAAGATGTTGCATGGAAATCGATGCACACTGTGAGGAAGGGCTGTCTGGTAGGACGGGTGGTTTCAATCAAAAGTATATTTAAATAAAGACTCAAAAGAAAACCAAGCATTTAAGCACTAAGCCGTTTCAAAAGTATCGCTAATGTTTGCTGCAGAACATACTAATGACTGAAGTACAGGAGTAAAAATGGAATATAATATCATAATCATGCCATCTCCTGAAAAATAGGCTGTGTTAGAGCCACACATAAAGCTTAATTGAACAGCTGCAACAGTGCACATGTTTACAGAATGGAAAACCCACCCAATGCGGGGCCGCACGCTTTACAGCCTCCATTACAGTCACTCAGAAATAGGCAAAAATTGGCCCATCTTGCATTTAGGTTTACTGTGATGAGGTCAAATAATTGAGTATTTTAAACAGTTTCAGGCTAATTTTAATGAATACAGCTTCCTCTGAAGGTTGCCTGTGATCTCCTTTGAAGAGAAAAAAAAAGATGATAACCTTAATCTTTAAAGTAGTTTGAATTATTTCCTCCCAAGCCTTTCTCTAAACAGATTAAACTCCTATTTGAAATGGAAGTAGATGTTTACTCTTGTAAATAAGCATTTTCTCTTGTATCTAACGGTAAACAGATTAAAGGATTATGCTTAAAGACCTTTCAAAATTTTAGTATTGGGGTTCTGAAATCGTAGTGTTTGCTATCCAACCCTTGCTGTAGCTACGTGCAGGGCGGAAGGTTATTTTCTCCCGTCAAGTACATCCTAAATAAGGAGATTTAAAGTCTTCAGTTTTGAAAGACTTCGTTCTTATCTTCGCTGTTGCCACTTCACACGAGCAGGGGAGTCTACAGAGCTTGGAGCATAAATGAGAATCAGACACAAAGACTATTTTAAAAAGTCACAGTATGGGAAGAATTTACTTGATTTCTAGTAATATATATAACATACAATAAAGCAGACCAACATATATCATCCCCTGTCAAGAAAGTTTTGTCACTTGGTAATTTGTTTTAATATATTAGTTTCTAAATATAAGAGCAGTCAATTGATGCTTTATTAATGTGATGTGTACGTGTATAAATATTCCTTTAAATTCCAGGATCGTGGATATTAATGTTGTGGCATTTGAAAGCACAAGGCACTTGAAGTGCTCCGTCCCGAGGCAGGAGTCGTACCGATTGCACCGAGCCCCATTTATAACTCCTCCGGCCAGGGAATGAAAGGGCTTTGATGTAAAGTGTTGTTTAAATGCTCTCGTGAATGGAAAGTCAGAATTTTTCCCCCAATATTTCTGGCAGCAAAATGCTTCCACCGAGTGCAAGGGTTGTTTAGTTGTTGGAGTAGCAATGTTTAAAGAGGGAAACATTCGTTTCTGAAATAGTCAGAAGTTGCACTGAAGAGGGGGTCTGGACATCAGCTGCCTCTTTTACCCCACTATTTTAAGATTTTCATTATTTCCGCTAACTTTTGCTTCCTTTCAAGTAAAGGGAGACTCCAAACAGCCTGATTGAGCTCTTGGTTTATGGATTTGCTGCAGCTGAGTATTTCAAAAGGTTGGGGACACCTTGCTGTGATGGGAGGGAGGTGTCACCGTAACCTGCTCCTGCCCTGACTGGTGGCTGCTCTGAGAGGCATCACACCAGCTTAGACTTGCATAACCCAGTATTTTTACGCTAACAACACTGGGGATGTTAAAATATCTTCAGATTTACCAGCTGAATGTATGGTACTTGCAAGTATTACAGATTTGATATTGTATTTTCTATATAAACCATACGGTGATCACACACTCATATTTAACTGATAGGAGTCAAACACAGCTTGGTGCATTGCACAGTTTCTTGCCATTCCTTATTACCTTCTGATTTTAGCTACCACAAAAAAAAAAAAAAAAAAAAAGGAGAAGCAATACGTGCAATTGAGGTACATCAGCAATCTCAGAACTGTATAAAATCAGTCTGGAAAGCAGAAGGACACAAGGAAAATTCCCTGTGCAGCAGGGCTAAGGCCATTAAAAAGGCATTTTTTAAGAAGATGGGGAACAAAACTAATTCCAGCAATTGGACTGGTCCATTCAGTGGAAAATTGTCAATAACAGTCCAGGATTGGGAGAGGCTGAGAAATTTTTTTGCCTTTTGACGCTCAGAGCAGGGGATGGTGATGGAAGGCTTTCCATTCCAGTGCAGGATGCTGAACAGGAGCTGCTCTAACAAAGTGTTGCACAATCAGTAGGCTAAGTGGGGTGCAATGGTTTGGGCTAACTGGGGTGCAATGGTTTGAAAGGAGCTGGCTGAAGAGCCACTCCAGCTCCTAATGCTGATTTCCATCTAGTGCCAGAGCACCGCTTCTAGCTGAGGGGAGGAAAGGACAAGGTCAAAAGTGGTAAGTGGACCCATCAGAGACCCTAGCTGGGGTATAGGTGTGTGCTGGCTTTGCTAGCTCAGAGATCTGGATTGATTTTCTCCCCCACCCAGCAGCATTAGGGTCTTTTTATCCCACCAAACTCCCACCCTGGCAGGCTCAAGCGCAGCGCTCCTGAGGGATGCTGTTGCCTCCCTGCTCGTCTCTGCTCCCTCCCACCCACATCCCAAAACTGCTCCTGACAAAGCCACAGGAATAATCGCGTTTTCAGTTGAGTGGGCAAACCAGGAGAGCAACAATACAGGAAGCCTTAGGCATATCCCAAATTATTTTGGATCAACCGGACGTGAAAAAGAGCAGTGGTGTTTTTTTACCCCAAAAGAAGAAAAAAAAAGGGGGGGGGGGAAGCGATGTTCAAGATTGAATTGAATTAAATGCCTTGTTTCACCCAAAATGAAACAAAGTAATTTTGTTTTGGGGGTTGTTTTTTCCCCACTTTGCATGTTAAAAGGAAACAAACAAGCAAACAAAAACATTGCCTTTAACTACATTTTGACTCAGAACATCGTTTTGGGATTACAGTTCAGGATAGCAATATGTATTTCAAAACATGTTCCAAAAAATAGCAAAAAAATCCACCCAAAACAGACAATTTGAATCTGCCTTCCTCATTTTACCCCCGTTGCCAGCAGGCTGTGCTGAATCCAGACCAAATTAATGAATAGCTGTGGTCACCTGAAACTTTCATTTTTTTCAACAAATAGCCTACTCAGCCAGCAAGTTGTGCCCATCTCAGCTTTGCCAGGATCTGCAGTTAATTCCTCTAAAACCTTCATAATTTCCCTTTATTGGAGAATGTGTGTGTTCTCCTTTGGCTCCGGAGGCTTTTCCAGCCAGTGAAATCAACAACTCAGCATCACCCCCAGGGATGCTTCTACCTGAGAATGAAGTCAAGCTGCCTCAACCCTTTCCATACTTTATTAATTTTAGAAGATTAAAAAAAAAAAAGATATTTTTCTCAGCTAATACATTAAAATATAGTATATTTATAACACTGTACAAAAGAAGGTAAGTAAATGTGCAATGGATTTGATTTGCCATTAAAATTCTCTCTTTTCTTAGTTAAAAATTAATGTTGCTTCATTTTAAACATGAAGCTTTTCCCAGGTGAAATTGTGACAGGGAAGAATCTTTAACAAAGCATTTTTTCATAGCAAAAGCAAACCTTAAATTAATGGTTTAAAATATAAAAAAAAGAATATGAAAAGTTTTGCAGTGCACACTACCTGACCTGAAAATAATAAGCTTTTAAGTGTAGCTGGAAGCAGCCACTAGAACGATGGGAGACATGATTTTTATTAGAATTTAGATAAAAAGATTTAATGTTTTTTAATCTATGAGACCACTGGAGGTTAAACTCACCATCTGAAGTTAGTTTGTGTTTTTCATATACTTTTTTTTTTTCCTTAAACAGATCTGCTCATTTGAAAAAAAAAGAAAAAGCGAAGGTCATCAGAGCCCACTCAATAAAGTATTTGGTTCACCTTCATTTGGCTTCGAGAAGAGGCCTGTGAAGGAACAGGAGCTGCACTATGTTATAAACATCTTCTGGAGGTTTAAAGGTGGTTTTGCCCCCTGGATGCAGGCTGGACGGGCTCTGACGACCCTTTTTCAGGGGTTTTTTGGCAAGCTGGCAGTATTTTACAGGGCTGTCAGTTGCAGCCCGCCTTATTACAGCAGAGATGAAATGATGGTAACTGGAATTCCTTCATCCATAAATTCCACTTGCCATGGATATTTCCACATTCATTAGGAGGAGAATAAGTAGCAGCCAGGCGGCATCCGCAGAGACTTTTACTGGCTTTTTGATGAACTGAGGCTGAAGGGGTAAAATACCGGCAAGGCCGTATTTTGATGGTTTGATTTCAGGTATTCTACCTCTTCAACTGGGAAACCTTTGCCGTGCTATCAAAGAGCACATGGTAATTTATTGGCTATATACTTCAGTTGCTTCAGACCTGATTAAAACCCTCGGGCAGGTCAGCACGCCAGGCAATAACGGGGTAAATCAGCAGGGCTCCGCGAGCTTCAGCAACACAGCTCTGATTTATGCTGCCCGGGGCTAATATTTCAGTACTGTAGGCTAATATATCAGTACCATAGGATTTAGCATAAAATTTTAGCATCGGACAGATGCTATTTGGGCCACAGCCTTGGAGAATATGACGGTGTTTTTTTCTAGCTGATTTAATTTCTGGGTTTGACTGTGTAGTTCGGCTCCGAGTTATGATTTTTTTAGCCAGGGCAGGCAAACGTTTTGCCTGCACATTGCACATTCGATGGTGCCAGCCCCTGCTGAGCTCCAACGCCACCGGTGGCACCAGGGACCTTGGGGCAGGCCAGCAGGATTCTTCCGTGAAGCATCACACCACTTGTGTTTGATAAATATGTTCCTCCAACAAGGTCTGGTGGAGCAACCCCAGGGGTGAAGGACCCTCAGATCACCAGGTTGGATGATCTGCAGGTGTCAGGGCAGATCCAGGGCCCATGCACATCTGCGTGTATGTGAAGTAACAAGAGGAGAGTGATTTATTGGTGCTAAAATACCAAAAGAAAACACAGAGCTTGCAGAGAAAGAGGAGATGATGGCTTATGGTAGGGGCATCTCTGTGTCTTACAGCCATGGCTGAGGTCCCAGTTACAGTCCACACGGTGGGGGCCTTGTTAGGCTAACAGCATCCTATTCTCCCATCCACAATGACTGCATACATCTGGTCATCCCAAATTCTTCCAAGAGCAGAGAAAGAATTATGGAGTTCCCCCATGAATTAGAAGTTTTCACTGGAGTCTGGGCTTTGCAAGAACCAGTAAGTAGAACAACTCTGGAGAGAGGATTAAAAAATAAAAAGTGACAATTCTCCTGGGTTTTAACCCAATTCCTAACCCAAAGAGTCTCAGATATGTTTGGATGAGTTTCAGAAAAGCATCCCAACTTTTGGACACAGATCCGAACCACACTTCAAAAAGGCTCTGAGGTTTGCCCATCAGTCTGCGTGCAGCTCTTTGCTGCCCTTGTGCTGCTTCCCTGGGTGCGATAGAGGAGGGCTCTGTCCTTAGTGGAATCCCAAATCAAAAAATGGTAAAGCAAACAAACAGACCCCCCAAGGGATATGGAGTGCAACTGTAAAAGAAACAGGTACTCGGTTCCAAAACCAGATGGCAAATTTGAAGCATGTCTGAACATGCCAAGATACAGCATGCTACAAAGAGTTCAAACGGAGCATTGCAGATAAAACAAGTACCGATTAAATCACATACTGTCCATATTTCAATCAAAAGTTTGAAATCCATCCATGACTAGGCAACCAGACAGGCTGAAATGAAGTTGAAATGGAATGCAGAAAACCTGGGCATTTCTTTTAACTCTTGCAGAATCAAGCTACTTGTTAATGAAACAACTGCGGCTCCACCACTCACTTTAAAAACTCAGCTCAGCGCACATAAAAGAGCAACATGCGTCTAGAAAAATCACCCTTGCTTTGCGACTATTTGCCCTCTGCAGTGCAAAGATGCTGATTCATGGAGCTGATTCATAGCTTGGGAGGCTACAGAAAAATAAGTTGTGGTGTTCATAGTGAATGCCTATGCTAAACAACATCTACTCCTTTGCAGCTACCTCTGAGACAAGGAATTTGAGCTAAACTAGCTTCTTCTGGAATGGTAAGGGCCTTTCCAGTAATAGAGAACAACAGCAATAAAGGTCAGAAAGCATTAATGGAAGAGGAGAGGGCTTCCCCCTGAACCAAATGTGTCTGGTTTAAGTCTGGAAGGAGTCTGGGCAAGGATCATTTCAAATGCTCTCGGCTGGTACTGCTGCTAGAAGGGGCAAATGTAATGTAGATTTCTTGCAGAGAGTGAGATTTAGTGTATTTGGAGAATACCTGCTGGAGATGGGGTGTCCCCACAAGGGCAAAGTTAAGTCGGCTTCTGTCATGGGGATTGTGGTGGTTTTGTCAAAGCTCATCCGTGGCTAACCTAGCTGCTGCCTCCTGAGATCCACCACCACAGCTCCTTCTAGTTACTCCAAGCAGATCTTTCTGGCAAAAGCATAACTCATGGAGGGCTTATGGCAACCTGAAGCTGCTGAGCTAATCTGAATATTCGCAGAAAGCAGTTGTGGTGCCAGACTGGAGCAGCAGCTATCTTCCATGGCCAGTGGTGGTGTCCATGGCACTGGTGACCTCTTACCATGGCGGCTGCATGCCACAGATGGGTGTGCAAATGCTGCCTCTTCAGTGGATTTATCGTTAGACAGCATACCTTTGCATTTCTTACCCTCTGCGGTCTTGTCTGATTCAGAGTTTGAGCTTTTAGCAAACATAACTACTCCATAATTAAATATTAGATACATTGACATGTGTATAAACTGCATGGTATTTAACCTTTTGGACTTGGCAGACCAAATTGCCAGCTCAAAAGCCGCACTGCAAGTGAAATGAGAATCTACACAGCTAGGTCTTTGTTTCTGCTTTTTCTCTCCTTAAATACCATAAAAAGCAATAAAGAAGCATCTGAGACCAGCTCTAATTGCATTTTATAAAGGTGTACACCAGGCCAAGTCTCCTGCAGGTATCATGGCGTGTTTTAAGGAGGGTCTCAGAAGGTCATAGCAGGGTAGCTTGGTGCACATTTACAGGGATCAGCCCCTACAAGGGTGAGGAGAAACACAGAAGGTAATTGGGAAGTGACGGTACCTGCATACACCTTCTGATACTGAACAGGAAATGAGGGAATGGATGGGGAAAGGGTGGGAAAAGAGTCTCACCAGCACCAAGACTTTGGATGTGAGGGAGAAAGGAGCTGCAGAGAGTGATGGGGCTGAGCAAGAGCTGCTGAGAGGGAAGCCTGTACTCATCAGAGGGCAGAAGATGCTGCAATCACCGGGGTGCACAATGGGGATAGCCTGGGTGGGAAAGGTTTAATTCTCTGGATGAGCAAGAAGGGCTGGCTTCAGGGCAGGCAGGACTTGCAAGTTTTAGCTACAAACCAGGAGACCTAGACAGAAGAGGGCATTGCCTGAAGGAGTGCAACTCTGGTAGATGTGGTGGCTGATACTCGGACCCTTTCATGTCAGAGAAGGATGATGACTGCAACACCCTCCCAGACAAAGTCCTGGTCTGTGACTCTTTCCCCCTGCATGGCCAGCAATGCTGCAGGCTACACTCTGTAGCTGCCTCCGCCCTGGCTCTGCTGCTCTGGGCAGGGATGCGAATCAACTGGCTGTTGTGCTCACATCGCTGCTACGGCACCAACTCTATCCTGAGGAATAGGAGGTCAAGGAGAAGCAGTATCCCACCCTCTCCAGAGGGCACTGCTCACCCAGGCTCCTTCCTACACCAAATCGTATCTTTGAGATATGATCTGAACAGTCATAGAGTCATGCACGCAATATCGCATGTATATAATTAGAGTGCAGTACCTTATATTATGAATTGACTTGGTGTTAACATGGTTGCATTGGTTTCCTCTGGAAACTAAACTAAAATTAATTTTAAGACCTGGGACAAGGTACAAATTTTAAAGACTATATTGACTGTATATGACACGTGGGTATAAATATAAAAACATTTACAGAATTCACAGAATCACAGAATGGTAGCGATTGGAAAGGACTTGTGGAGATCATCTAGTCCAACCCCCCTGCTAAAGCAGGAACACTTAGAGCAGGTTGCACAGGACTGCGTGCAGGTGGGTTCTGAATTGGTGGTTCGGAATTCAGAATTTCTCTTCTTCAAGTTAATGGAAAAGTTAAAGAAAAGCTAAACCACTCACATTCAAAAAAAGCTAATTATTAAAAAAGGTTAGTTAGTTTTGTCAGCACAAAATACAACATACAACATGCAGCAAAACTAAGGAAGCTAGCACTTGGATTCTACCAGAATCAGCGAGACTGTGACAAACAAAAAGGCCAGGAAGTTGTACAGATTTTTTTAAATAGAAATCTCCATGTATAGCAAGTGGCTGCAGGGTTTGTGTCGCTGCAGCACCCTGGCACAGGCGGGGAGCCTCAGGGTCCCACAATGTGCTTCCACTTAGCAGCTGCACAGAACACGATGGATGAAACCGGACTCCACATGCAGCTCGAAGAACCACTCAGCTCCATACTGCCTCATCTCTCTTCCTGCTGCAGATGCACAGGACAGCAGGATCAATGCTATTAACAACACAGGATTAATTAATACATCTCTTCTCCCAGCCCAGGATGGGTGAAGGCAGAGTAGATCTGAGGTAAGAGGAACTGTACCTTTAAAAAGCGCATTAATTTTTCAGGCACATTTTCTGTTAAATTCAAGTAGTTATACACTATTAATTAAAGATTTTTTCCTAAATACCATTCAATGCAAAACAGGCAAGACTAGTGAGCCATTTGGAATAAACTCTTGGACTATCAACAACAGGTTACTACTACTTCTTCTAGGTTGCAAAAGGCAACCATCAGTTTTAATATTCTTTTATATATTCTGATAGTACGTGTCGGTAACCAAGGCAGTATTTGGCTGACGACAGCATGAAATCTTCAAGGATCATTTAAATTAAAAAAAAAAAAAAGGGAGGGGGGAGAAATTTAACCAAAAAAAGCCCCAAACCAAGCAAAACATGAGCAAAATCTAAACTATCTCTGAAAGAATTGGATCCCACAAAGCCTTTACTAGAAGTGCACTGCCAAGGCTAAACATGTTCTAAATGGTGAGTCAGGTCCCAAACATTCATGGAATCAGCTGCAGAGTGAAGGCACTTGAAAGGCTCCTCTTTTCACTCTCCAATGCTTTTTGAGCCTCACTAACCCACAAAGATGATATTATCAAGTTTTTCTCAGCAGTCACATGGGCTAGAAACACGGTGTTTTTAAAAATGAAAACCAAAAGGCTCATAAGGTCCCACGCTTCCAGGAAACTGAGCCTTCATAAACACACTGTGACCTGGCAGGCCCTTTCACTCCTGTTGCTCTTGCCTTAAAAATAGAGAGAGGCTTACCAGACTCATGCAAAATACGCATTTTTAACCTGTTCTTCAGCAGTTGCAACAAAATTTTCTCATCTCAGCTTCGCGATTGCACCTCATCAGATGTCATGAAAAACCCCCACCTACAGCAATATGGTACAAAGCTGCCAGAGCTGGCAGGCAGAGCTGGTCACATCAATGACACTCAAGTGAACAAATGAACTCCCGAGCTAAGCAAATTGTGCTAAATTTCTGTAGAACATGTAATTCTTCTTCGGTGCACTTGCATTACGGGTATGTTTGAGTTTTCCAGATTCACAGCCATGTTTCAGGAATTACTAATGCACTGGACATACATAAACACATTATCACATCCTTAAAGCCTCCATCCAAACTCCCAGGCCAAAATATAGATAAATCTGGGGATATTTGGACGTGCAGCTGTTCTACCTATAGCTTGTGTCCAACCATGAGATTAGCACCAAACATGGTGCTTACCTGGATCCAGCATCCCGACCTTGTTTCCTCATGTGAAGCAGGGGAAGGAGATGGGTGATGCTGCCAGGATGTGCTCCTGGTCATGTGGCATCCTGGTCACGCCTCAGCTCTGCAAACACTTGTCAGCCCCAGGGACTGACCCCGGAGCTACGCTTCAGGGGCGCAAAAGTGGTAGAACTAAGCTCACATTAAATTTCCCAAGACCTTAACTATACAACATCAGACAAGATCTCCCATGTTCTGGCTCAAGCTGGTATTAAAGACAAGAGGATGGTCCAGGAAAGCTGACCAAAGGAGAAAGATGAACACTGGGATGAATCTGCATGCAGCCCCTCCACACAGATCCAGTCTTCTTGTCCTCCTGGTGCAATGATCAAGCCCCAGGTAAGCCTGCCATCCTACTGCTGGGCTTCACAGCACAATTAGGGCAGGCAGAATAGGGAAAAGTAAAAAAACACAAAACAACAAATCCCTTAAGATGCGCTTTCTCCTCCAACCAAATCAGCTTTTACAGAAACCAATGCTTTTTTTAAAAGAGGCATGGAGTCCTTTTCCTTCCCCTTAAAAAGGCACAAAATTTTCCTTCTTTCCTTTCTTTTTCCTATGCTTTTAATGGCAATAAAGGAAAAAAAGGCAGAGGGAAGCCCCACAAACCAAAAAATCCAACCAAAACATGTGGTATATAATGAAATATAAAACCCCATAAAAATGAAACTAAGAAAATGCTTCTACCTCAGCTGCTTTTAAAAAATTGAGGATAAATTCCAAATATTTTGAAAAAGATTTTCCTTATTTTAATTTTTCAAGGAAGTGGAATTATTTCCCATGTGTATCCCATTATCCATGTTTGAAACTGGCAAATGTGTGCAATGTTATGTTGTCTGTAGACATGCAGATACCTTCCTTTTTCTGAGGGAAGTACCCTTTTCATTCAGTTTTATTTCCAACGGCACATTTTGAAAGGAAATCATACCTGAGCTTCAGATCACGCTTGAATGGTATGGTTTGCTAGTTCAGGGGACAACCAGAAGAATTATTCAAGGGCTTAAGTTAAAAACAAAGATATTCAAGAAGCATAAGCTGTTTCACTTACCAAAAAGAAGATCAAGAGGCAATTTGATTATGGTGCATAAATACCTTTGTGAAATAAAAAATACCATGTGCTTAAAGGTGGGTGGGGTTTTTTTTGTGGTTTTGGGTTATTTTTTTTTTTACCATGAGGAAAAAGGGATAAAAAGAGGTAACGTCTGAAGGATAAAGCCAGGCAAACCCAAACGTGAAACAAAGCACATGGGGACTGACCATCTGAATGACCGGCTGGAGTGGTGGACCTTACAGCTTTTGAAGTTGTGATACCAAGTCTGATTAAAACAGGTCTTCCAAGATGTCATCCAAATGCAAGCTATTGAGTTTTTAATTTATTTTTTCTTTTTTTTTTTTTAAATCTATTTTTTCTTCAGGATTAACTGAGGGGGAATTCAATGGGTTAGGCTGTACTGGAGAAAAGCCTAGAAATCTAATGATCCCTTCTATCCTGAAAAATCTATGAATCTATTTAAATTGTGATTCCCCATTTGATTTAAGTAAATCCCATTTACGGTACATTTCTAAAA
>Ga0181612_130247_pt1 | contig 20781 bp, 7 predicted proteins | sample HoacroProtozoa21_FD_119630 | JGI IMG/M metagenome (GOLD analysis project Ga0181612, IMG submission 119630) | Hoatzin crop microbial communities from Cojedes, Venezuel. Combined Assembly of Gp0051906, Gp0051904, Gp0051908
CACTTTTTATTTAGATGAAAATATTCAATAAACTCCTTTCATGCTGGCTTTGCTATCCTTCAGGATAGATAAGTTTCCAGTACAATTAATAGCTAACCAGAAATGAAGAATACTTGTTTGAGAGCTTGGTGGAGGAAATGAGTCTCAGAGAATGCTGCAAATTACTCTGGTAGTATCTTTTCAGAAACATAATACTGAGCTGCAATAGTAGTCAATTATTAACTTTTCTCTACTACGCTTTGATCCTTATAGCAATTTTTTTTCTTTTGCTAGTATGCATACCTCCAAAAAAGAAATGTAACAAGATGCCTAAATTGCTGACTGTCTTGTGTGCAATATCGATTTGGCTCATTGATGCTGTGTTATCCAAGACTAAATTGGTTTCAATTTTTTTTTCCTCTGAAGCCTGAAGATTTTGTGTTCTTTTTAATTGTTGAAGGAAGGTCAGCACAGTGTGTGCCCTCTGGCTTTTAATCTTGGATGGAAATGTCCTAAATGAATAGAAAACTGCATGTCAGCAAAATGAACTCCTGCTGAAAGCAATGTGTAGGCTTCTCATGTTTTGCATTTGTGATGATATAAGCTTTGACCTTGGCCTGTATTTTTTTGAAAGAGTAACATTTGTTCCCTTCAGCCTAATAGCAGCACTGATGGTAGGAACTGCGCTCTTGCATGGACAACAGTTCCTGACCTGCAATTTGTAGCACTGGTTGGATAAAGAGTTTTTTTAATGTTGAAATGCTGTTCTTTATGATTTCTCAGTGTAAGCATCTCAGCATCTGTCTGTCTTCTACTTACTTTTGACGGTACAGACATGTATAATTAGAGTTTAACATGGTAAATATCTTTGCCCATTTGGCTGTTCCTGTAGCCACTCTGGCAGATTGAGCGCTGAATTTGAGTAGGACTTTTCCTACAGCTTAAAAGACTTTGAGCTTGTCCCTTCTCCTCTTTCTCAGCTATGGCAGGCGGGAAACAAGACTGCTCTGTGCTATCTCTTTGTCCCAAAAAGAGGTGGGAGGGGAATGGATGCTGTGGGGAGAGGAATCATCTTTATTTCTTTCTGAATGTTCATTGAAGTGTCTGCTGTGTCCTGCAACCCAGGTCTGAGAAATGGGAGAAAACAGAGGTCAGAAAATATAATTCATGAGCAACTGACAGGATGGAGCTGTCTGCGTAGACTGTGGTGGGCCTTCCTGTGAGAAGGGCGTCCATCACAGAGATCCACATCTCTGTGCCAGGCAGCAAGTGATCCTGTGTTGGTACACTTATGGGAAAAAATGAATTTTAGCATCTTCTTTTGCAATTTTTCAGAAAACTTGCATTAAATGCTGTGGTTGAATGTAGTCAGGTTGAATGCGTAGTGGCAGAAGTTTATTTTCCCTCCTCCTGAGCTCACCAAAAAATATGAAAAAACCTCAAGCCCATTTCCCTCAGGGCTTTGGCTCATATTTCCTTGTTGAGACAGGAGATTCACAAGTAGAAGAGTAGTTGTCCATCTGTTAGGGAGGCAAAAGAGATGAAATACAGCTGGTTCTGCACCTCCTGAGGAGAAACGAATTCAATTTTGCTCTTGAAGGCCAAGGAGGGCAAGAAGAAAGTGGAACAACTGAAAAACTTCTCCTTCTCAGCTTATTAAAGAATAGTTGGAGAATAAAACAGACCTGTGGGCATCACTGTGACTTTGAACAAAGCTGGGAAGCATTACTGGTCTCCTTTTGCAGAGGTCTGTGTAAACAGTTTCCAGTTGGGTGAATTTAGAGGTTTCCCCGGTCTGATCTGAGATTTCACTTCAGTTGTCCCCAGTGGCTCAGGGACGCTGTCAGGCAATTGCAGTTGGGAGATTTTTCATGTCTCCAATTTGACCATCTGCCTGTGACAGTAAAACGTGTACAGCAGTTGATGAGATGTTGCAAGGAAACACAGAACACTGGGCAAAATGCTCCGAGCTCTTTGTGTGTCATCTCTCTCCGAGCCTGCAGCCAAGGAAAGCTGTGGAACAGATGTAAGCCCAAAAGTGTGTGGGGATTTTGTACACAGAATAATTGAACGTTAAATTCCAGTCTTCAGGTATGAAGCAGTCATGAGAAATATAAGGCAACTATACAATGTTTGTGGGAGTCTGTACGAAATCCATGTGTAAAATCTCTAAACAGCAAGATTAATGCAGACTTTGTACAGAGTACTGGCTTACCAGTGAGATATGACAGAGTTTGTAGTTTCTGCATGTGGTTTAGCTCAGAATATCCAGGTGGCAGGTGGAATCTGGGACATCTCATCCCTGCATTCCTGGAGATGACTGTTATTGAGAAGTACTCTCTATCAAGCAAGCCTGGAAACTGTGCAATTGCCACGTCTGGCTTTGAGTGAAGGTGGTAGAAAACCCACCAGCTCTAGCTCTTCGTCTCGCCGAAGTGGCCCATTTGCCTGTTTGTCTTCCTTCATGTCCCTTTCTTGTTCTGTGCTTGCTATCAAAAGGCATGCTTTTGGCCTAACAGCGGGAGGAGTTAGAGAAAGAATTAGAAATAGAACTGGGTTCCAGTTTCCATTTAAATCTCCCTGGTACAATCCCCAAGTAATGTGAAAATTGCAAGTCTATGCGTCAAGCTGCGTAAGTGCTTTACTGTGTATGTAGCATACCCTCTTTGTTGCTTAAAAAGATGGGTTAAGGAGAGTGTAAAGGGAATGTTTATTTATTAATCAAATGCCTTAATCATTACTAGGTAGCAAGAACTGGTCTATCTTTAGAAAAATATGTTCTGAGAATTGCAACCGGGAAGGATCACCTGGTTTTTTTTTTCTTTCTTTTTTTTTGTAAATGAGCTATGATTTTACTCAACACTGAAATCAGCAGCTTGAATTTCTGACTTAAATAATTTCACCTTGCTTTCTGCAAGGCCACCTTCCTCATTCTCTCTCTTCTCTGATGCCCTTTTTCACCTTCAAGCTCACTGATCTCCCAGCCGGTGCCTAGGCACGAGCTCGGTGCTGCTGTGGTTATCTCTCGCTGGGGCACGGAGGTGAGCGGGATGCTGTGGGGCTGCCAGGCCACAGAGGTTGGTGGGGAGGGTCGCAGCCCCCTCTCTCGTGCCCAGCAATTGGGGTCACTCGGGCGGTACGTCAGGGAGCCAGGCACGCCAGGGTTCTGGCTAGAAACCAGTTTTGGGGTAGCCTTGCTCCATCCTATCTGTCTTTGGCTGCAGGAGGTGCTGATCCTGCTATGTTTGGGCTTTGTATGCTGCAGAGGCCAGAGCTTGCAGAGGAAAATAGCACGTACTGAGGGGGAGGTCAGTGAAGAGAAGCAGATGGTGTGTTTGTGTAATAAATCCTGGTCCCCTTGCCCTTTGTTTGCCTGGCACGGTTGTTTCCAGAGGGACCCATAACAGTGAGAGGTACCTGCGTGTGCCGTAGCATTGCTGCGGCACTCCAAAGCTATGAAGAATTGAAGGGTGGCAGCAAGGTTTTACTGCAGAGCTGTTCTTAAATAGTTATTATCATGGGCATTCATTTGCAAGGAAGAGGGATTTCAGGAAAAACAGAAAGAAAAAGCATTCCACTTCCTTAAGAAAGAGGGAATGGCCTTGTTTGTTTAGGGAGCAGATATTTTTTTTTTTCCGGAGCTGGGCCTCATTCATGCATAGCAAGAATTTCCTTTGGTTTATGCAGAGCTAATTTTGGAGGACACTTTTCTCTAGTGATTAGTAACGTTTTGTTGTGCTATGTTAGAGCAAACATAGTTACCTTCTGCTAGGCAAAGAACCAAAGAGCAGCATTTTTCAAATAACCCAGTTCAGTGTGATAAGGGAATACCTGCAGAATTCTCTCACTGTTAGCAGGAACCTCTGATTGAAGCTGCATGCTGGGAGACTTGCTGCTTCTTTACTCTTTCTTCCTCCAATTTCTTTTGTGCCAGGGCTAGCTGCTTCCAGCAGCCATAATGCACTCCCTATCTTCCTCCATCACTGAAGCGGGAGTCACCATGCCTGTTCACTGGAAGATGAGGCAAAGCTCGGACCCTCTAGGCCAGCTCCTGCTCACCTGCTCCACACGCCATCCGACCTACTGGCCGGGTCTCGGTCAGAGCTCACCATGCTGGATTTGTGATCCACTTACTTGGCACACCGGACACCAGATGCTTGAATTTATTGCTTTATTGTGTTGACGTTTGACATGAGCTATGGCCTTTCTCTTCCCTCTTTTTCTCTTTGAGATGATGTTTAGGAGAGCTGGATATATTTTTCCCTTTCTGCAGCTCTTTAATGCTGAGGGCTCCACGTAGAGTTATTAGTGTTCTCTGGTCCTGTAGGCTTTGGGAAATGAGATTTTTTTTTAGCATGTGAGAAGATCAGACCTTCAGAGAGACTGCTGTGATGTGTTACGTGGAACACTGATTCGTTTCCTTGAGGAGCACATTATGGGTCATATTGCTCTGAACCGTTCTCCTTATGCCCACCTACTGTCTTGAGCTCATTTCCTTACATTGAGAAAGTATCTGGGAAAGAACCTACTCAGAAAATAGTTCAGTGATGCAATCCTGTAAGATTTTAAAAAAGTAGGTAAGAGATATTTGAAGTAATATAGCTCTTCTATTTGGACACCTGAACCTGCACCTGTAGACATTTTCTTACTAGTACGGGTAGATGTGTCCTTGCTATGTTTTTCTGAGCTTTCCAAGCAATTGGACACGGACAATAGGATGCATGGTAGTGATTTATTATGTGTAATGAAGGAATGGAGAGCCAGCAAAGGTTGTTTATAAATTGGCTTTTGAAGCACAGTTGAACTGCTCTTGTATTTGTGCAGTGTGTGTCCCAGTATCTCTTCTGCATGTTCAGCAGTTGATGGTCAAGTTTACTTTTCAGTTCTTTGCTGTGAGTTCATGGCCCGCTAAAAGAAGCATTGGACCAGTGTTCTACCTGATCATCTGCTTATGTGGTCATTGAGGAGAACTTTTAAATCATCTTTCTGCTCTGTATTGTAAAATCTAGAGTTTCTCCAGGCAAGCATCTTATTTTAATAGAGTATGTCTCTCGGATTTCTAGAACAAAACCCATATGTAGCTCTGTTCCTTTCAGTAGAACACTGTAATAACAGACTGCTGATGTTTCCCTGTACACATTAATTTTGACTCAAAAGCCAATAAATGTTTGATGAACGCTTAATAATCTAAAGAAAAAGTGATTTTCTGCTGTGTTGTATTTTCTTTCATTAGATATTTCAAAGACGATGTAATGTTGGTACTGTTCCCAGATGCTCCATGCAAACAAATACCAACACCTAATTACTGCCTTAGAAACACGTGATTCGGTGTGGCAGTAATATAAAATTGAATAGTATTAGTTAGACCAGAGGCTTGGTCCTGATCTGAGACATAACTCCCATTCTGATCCCAGTTCTGGTTTTTTTAAGCATATATACCGTTGTTGTTGTCATAATTTTGTGATACAGACAAAAGTAGTAGAATCCTTGTTAAAAATGCATTCTTAGCTACGACTTGGTCAAAACTTCACTTGAGTTTCTAGAAGATGAGGAGTAGTGAATCAAATCATAGAGTTGTCTTTCTCTACATTGTCATGTGTCATCATAGTAGTTTGTGGACTGGTAATGGGTTAATTTCCTAATTAATATAAATTATTTCAGAGTGGGATTGTAATCAAACTGGAAACCATGCAATGAAATGAATCAGAGCACAAACCAAAGAGTTCAGACACAGAAAACATTGTATATCAACGCAAATCCAATAAAAATAATAAAGTCAAACCAACAGTGACATTTTCCCAGTGACACAGAAACGTGGTACATCCAGCAATGAGCTGACTTGTCTGAGGACCCATGGTGACCAGGCAGCCTCCAGGCATCGGACACAATGTACTGGAGTGTTCGAAGTATGCTGCCAGTCATCCTTCTTCCTGTTAGCTTTTGCTGACTGGACTCAAAATGTTGTACTATCTCATTTAAGAATAATTTACAATGATGTATTCTGGTTGATACATTTATATTCTTTAGTGCCTTTTCCTATGAAATTCAGAACATGCATTTTATGGAGTACAGGACTCTTTAAAAGCAAGGAATTGTGAGTAAAGAAATGATGTTTCTCACACGGTCTTTTGATGCATATGAATTCATATATAGGCTTGGCTGCTACCAACTGAGCCTTAAAAATTCAAATTACAACCGATTTCTTACTAATGCTGGCTAATGTACTATCTAGACATGTTTGGACACCAGAAATCCTTATATTTTATATTCTATTGTAAATCTGTTTCTTGACAACTGGTAAAATAGAAAATAAGAGGCATAAAACGTAGTTAGTGTTCATTGGCAACATATTTCTACATATGTTATTGTCACAACTGATTTAACTTACGTGAAAAATAAAAAGACCAACCTTCAAGTGGATTTAAATTATTACTTGTCCTAGAGTATGTGTGTTAAATAGTACAATGGCACTTTCAGTAAAATCAGTACTATCCCCTTTTCCAGTGGATTGGCTGCAATGATAATTAACTGAGAGAACAAAAAAGCCATAATATTGTCTGCTTGAAAGCTGGGCAAAGAAAAGAGGTGAAAGACTTTGAATTCACTAGTTGCAACTCTTCGATTGCTTCTTTGGAAGACCATGTTGTTATCAATGAAGGGATTCTCTGAAAATGTTGAATAATCAATTCCTCTTTGTCTTTTTATAAACCCACGAGCAATGAAAATTATTTTTTTTAATAAAAAAGAAAAAAAAGAGATGGTATAACACACCATTAAAAAAGGCTAGTAAGTGCTATAGCCCAATTATAAACTACTCTTTTTATGATCAATAATAATGGTTCTTTTTATTCTTGAGACATGGCTGTCATTACTTTGGCTGAAATGTGCATTATGATTATATGGCAGAAAGCTGTTTTGGTATTAAAACACAATTTACTGTGGAAAAAAATTGCTTGAGGTGGCAAATTTTGTCCCTGGTGATTTCTTCTCTTTAGCTTGTCTGGCTGGTGTCTGTCCCACGTATGTGGGGGACGAGTGAGGATCAGATGCAGGTCTGGAATGGGACTGTGGGGACCTGCTGGGCTCTCCTCAAGGTCGTGCTTGGTCTTAGGACCAGTCATTTGTACACTGTGGTTTTGATTAGTTGTTTGTGCTGTGGTAGTAGTTGGGCACTGAATTCTGTTGCTATGGTCTTGATTTTTCTAAGTGTATAAGCAACATGGGGTTCTCCAAAGGGCTGGTGCAAGCCATCCCTAGCCCAGCTAACAACTGTGTTGTGCTGTCCGACAGTCTCTGGCATACATTGCTTGTGTGTTTTGCTCATATACTTGCAAACTGAGTAAACGGCCCAGAAATTACAGAGTTGTTGCACACTTCCATTGAAGAGTTTCTCAGACTGGTTCAAGGCTTCTCAGCAGAGCAGGCAAAGCCGCGCTCCAAAGCTGCCCTAGTCTTGAGGGCTGGAGGCAGAAGTGGGACAGGGAACGATGCGGGGAGAGCTCTGAAGAACTGGGTCAGTGACTCACGCTCCCTGGGGCGGCCAGAGGGAGCTGGGAGGCTGGCACTGCTCTCCAGCCCTCGGAGCGACCCGTGTTTGACCGCTTCATTTAGGCCAGGAACTTCCCTTAAATAGGTGGGAACAATCTGTCCCCCATAAAGTTTCTTCTTGATTGCTGCTAGCTGCTAGAGCGACTTAACCTAGGCAGGTTCTGGAAAGATGCTCATCTCTCCCCAGCAATATTTTTTAGCACCAGTCATAGGACTGTTGGTATCTGTGGTGTTTGTGTGTGTGTGCCTAGTCTCTTTGGATTGTTCCCCTGTTCTCTGGTTTCAGCCTTTTCAAGTTGAAGCATCTCTTCTTCATGATGCACATTATCTTGCTGAGATGGAGAACATCCCCTGGGCGGTTTAGGACACCAGATGCACATGAGGGCAAATCTTTGTGCTGCTGCAGGCTGGTAGCACTGCAGTGGTGGGTACTGGCTGATAGGTAGTGTTGCTGCCCACCGCCAGGAAAAAGAGCATCCAAAAGGTGATAAATGTTCTGCTTTTCTCAAGTGGATTACCTGAAGACCTGAAAGTGATCCCTCTCTGTAGGTTCCTTTTATATTAGTGATGTTATCTTCCTAGTGCTTGCATTCAAACCTTAAGTCGTGTTACATAATTATAGGTGAAAATTATTCTTTTCATAGCTCCCATCTCTGAGCATGTGAATACTTCAGCCCAGCTGAGGATGTTTCAGGTATTTTTCCCTTTCCAAATGGTGTTAGTAATGCACTTCAATAAGCAAAGTTTCCTAGTGTTGTTGCATAGGGATTTATGCAGATTTTTTTTTTCTTAGGATGCTCTTGTTGCTCTCATGACTTTATATGAAATGGCTCACGAAGGAGACCAGGTGCGAAGTGTCCACAGACAGCATGTGGAGCTTAGGCTCACAAATCCACAGGGAAATGTTCTGTTATCCCCTCTTAGCATAAGCAGTTTCACAGCTGATGTAAAGCAACACAAGGATTCAGATAGCAATCAGATTCACAGATGCTGTTTCTAGAAAAACAAGTTGCAAAGGACTCTTGAAGATGCTAACCTTAAACTTACCTGAAATGTGATTTTGAAACTGGAGCAAAGAGAATAGCAGGGTGAGCTATTAAAATTCAGCTTTACAGCTGGTGGGAAAGGTAGTGTGAGCTGACTTCCAGAGGCACTTGTTTCTACTGTCTTTTGTTTGTGTTGTTCTTAATGTTTTGCTTAATTAAAGAGCGCAAATCTAACCTGAAAATGTCTGTACAAGTACAGCATACTTCTCTTTCCTAGGTTCATCTGCAGTAATGTTAAGATGTAAGATTGTTCTTTCTGTAATATCTTTTTGTAGGCAGCTGTTTTAGCTAATAAATATAATGAAGGCAGCTAGGCAGCTGTGTGTTTCAGTTTTCAGATGGTGCTGGGCATGATTAGCATAGACTGCTAGGGAAACAGGAGGTAAGGATTAAACAACATGCTCAGATCACTTTCAGGCTCTTCCTCAGGGTCCTGTTTATTAATTCAAACAACAAAGCCCCTCTCACAAAGCAACACAAAATGAATCCTCTTTCCTCAGCCAACACAGCTGCCGAGTGCTTCGCTCGCTTCCCTGCCTGGGGCTGATTTCAGGAGTCACCTTCCCCTGCTGACCCTGCGAGTCCCTTACACAGTGGCAAAGACCTGGTTCCGCGCCTGGGATGGGCTGGAAGAAGACTGGCTGGGTTTTAAGAGGCACACCATGAACATGCATAATTAATATAATTATACTGGTATGTAAATAATATCTAATTATCCAACTCTGTGGTTTAGAACTATTTAGAAGGCGTTACGGGGTTTGTGACTTCTTCCTCAACCAGGAAAGGCATTTCCAGCCATTTCGTGGAAGGACAGCTCTGCTCCTAGCTTAAGCACTGAAGTGTGTCCCTGACATAAGGCCACGTCGGTGTCTCCTTGAATTTTCTTTTTCATGCTAAAGTTGGTTCTGTTGTAAATTTTCCATTTTCTGTAGATGAATGTCATGAATTTGGTCAACAAATGTTATCGTGACCATGTCCCTTTAACGGATATAACAGTGTATAGCTGGGGCCACTGTAATTAATTAGTTGGACTTTCTTACTACTTAATTAGCTGAGGATATTTATAGTCTGTTCAGGAGGAGAACTGGCATTATTATTAAAAAAAAAAAAAATTTGTAGAAACGTTCCTGGTGTAAAGTGTGATATCATAGTGCTGCATTTCAAGAACAAATGTTAATACCATTTTTTCTGTTGAAACAATTTAATTTCAGTGCTTCTTGTTCACAGAAGTAATGTATTTTCTCCAAGCAAATATTCCAAAGTCTTCCATAATGAAGTTGTAGAAGTTAGAGGTGAAAGCTGTGTGCTTACTCCTGCAGCCTGGTTCCTTTCCCTTGCAGGATTGGTTCCTTTAGAATATATGCTGGTTTTTCTTACTGCAGAGCTTTCCTCTTGATTTTGCACACAATGCGTTAAAATCTGGAACTACTGAAATCGGAGCTTTTGATTTTATTGAGTGATGATTTCATATAGCAGATAAACTCTAATGTTAAGCATCGCAAGCAGAGAATTGGGATTTCTCCTTACTCTGGCTTAGAGATGCAGTGGGATAGGGGATCAGATCTTCCCAGCAGAAATTTGGGCAGGGATGTAACTGCAGAAGTACGAGGTCCTGTCTGTGTGTGTCCTGCTGCCCTGACACGCACAGCAAGAAGTCGACTATCTGACCAGTAAGATCTGCTGCTGATATCGGTGATAAGGAAAAAAAAAATAATTGCTTAACATTCAACAGTTGAATTTTCTAGATGCACAAGGGAATATAGTATTTCTCCAATTATTAATACTGGTGTCTGCTGTAGCTGTACTTTCAGGCCTTGTCTAGTCAGTTTGATCTGGCTGGGATGATGAGGAAGGTCTGAGCCTAACCCAAGGGGTGGCTCAAGGAGTTAGTGACACAAGCTAGCAGAGAAGTGGAAGGGAGGGTACAACAAACTATGGGAAGGAAGAGGTAAATGATGGGGATGAAATAGCAATTAACTTTGTCCTTTGATAAAGGCCAAGCTACCAGAGAGGCTGGGGCAGGTGCTGGTTGAGTCCTTCATGGGGCGCTGCCCTGTGTGCAGCTGGGAGCTCGTGTTGGGGGCTCAGAGAGGGCTGGAGCAAGGGAGCAGGATTACGACCTAGCACTGCTGAAGTCTGTGGGTGCTTTGGACCTTGGTCTAACAAAGATTGCGACGGTGTTCTTGTGTCACTTCTTCCTCAGCTGCTATACAATCCCCAAAGGTTTTTGTTTTGTTGTTTGCGTGCGTAGTGCCACCAATCCTGATTTTAATGGGTGAAATGCCGCCTGCTGTCGCTCCGTTAGCTCCCATGTTCAGACAGCAGTTCTGACCGTGTCTGTACGGTTAGCGGGTCCTCACATGAGGTCATCCACATATTCTAAAGGTTAAAGGGAAATTTTTCTGGGTTATTCAAGCATTTACTTGTTGGTTTGAATGTGTCTGCTTGGACTTGATAAAATAGTAGCAATTAGTATCATCTTTCTGAGAAACAGGAGTGATCTTATCTGTTTTTGGGAGGAGGTTAATGCTAATGCAAGTTATTTGTGTGGCTTCGCATTGAAGAATTTCAATTTGCAGCATGAATAGTTCAATTTCTATTTAGGGTGCAATTTCAGGGGAAGTATAATTACAGTTAAGGGGTGTCACAGAACTGGTGAAGCATTAGGTTAGGAAAACACAGGAGATACTTTGTGAAAACGTTTTAGGGTTATGCCTTGCTAAATACAGAGGAGGCATAACTAAGTGAGAAGCAACTGGCTGCTCAGTTGAGGCATTTCACCTTTTAAAAGTATGAATGAATAAATAATGCTGCTCTTGACTTTGTTGACTTGATTTTTTAATTACCCACCCCTGTTAGAGCCAGCATATATATGCAATTCTCTAAACTTCCAAAATGTAATTAGCAGCACCTAAATCAGAATTTCTTTTAAATCTATCATGTTTGAGCTATTTTTGTTAATGAGGAGATTATTCAGTACCATCTCAAAGCGTACATAAATCTGCTCGGTGGCAGAACTTATAATTCATTTGAAGTGGATACAATTGATATTCATTTAATATGGACAAAATTTGAAGATGCCCATTTTTCTTCACCTTTCCCATTTGTTTTTTCTTGCACAGCATGAATACTTCATAGTGACCATGGTCATCCCCTGTACACACCTGTCCAATCATACTCTCTCTTTTTTAATCCACCCGTTTACAGCAATCTCTGCTTTTAGCAAAATATTGAGATGCAATCAGAGAAAGCTGTCAGATTGCTCAGTGTCTGAAGCAAGCTGCTGATTACTGTTGCTGCTGCTAGCTGAATTACACTATTAAAGACTTTTATGAAGTATTTGCACTGCTTGCTCATACAAATATCAAATCATGGCTACGCCACGGTGAAAAAGGAAATAATGCTCATCTTGTGACACATTTCTTCCAAGACAGCAACGATAATCTGTGGAAAACATTTATATACACAACACATTTTTCACAGTGTCTTTTGGTCTGTTAATTGCTAAGTTGTTTAAACAACAGCCCTCTCTGTTGCACCCAGCTTGTCGTGCTGCTCTCTGCAACGAAGGCAGAGTTGATGGGGCTAAAACCATCAGCCATGGTTTCATGAGCCGTGTGCCATGAGCACATACATGACTTCAAGCTCTGCCCTGATGTGCTTAAGCATTTTGTTGAATCGGGGCTAATAAGAAAAATGAAGCAATTGAGCTGCCTAGCTGTGAAGAAAATGGATCAACCGAGTGCTGAGTGTCTTGGAAGTAACTTGCTCAAGAAAGGCATCATGGCGCTATAACTGTGCATCTGTTTAGTATCTGTTGGGTGGTAGCTAATGCTGCTGCTCAGAGGCTGGGTGTTATTCTTCGAGTCATAGCACCAGTAGTCTGAGGTGGTCCAGGGTGTTCCCCCATCTAAAGGGACCAGGGAGGGAGATTGTAATGGAAATACTGTGAAATGGTTGTAACCCAGGATTTGAGCTGCATATTATAGAAAATTAACTGTATCCTAGTCAAAACCAGTCTTAGATGATTGTTTCTCTTATTATGAATTTCTACAGCTTCTTCAGGACAGGGCTGGACCTAGAATCATAGAATGGTAAGGGTTGGAAGGGACCTTAAAGATCATCTGGTTCCAACCCCCCCTGCCATGACCTGATCTGGTTGGCAGAGTTAGACAAACGTTTGGCATTTCATCCTAGTGTCGCTGTGGAGGTAATAGCCTACTGTAGTAGTAGTGTGTGTTAGGTTAGAGGGTGGCGTATCAGTGTCTCTGCAGTACAACCACGCTGCTGCTGCTGCACTGGACGGAAAGGGGAGGAAATCAGAAAATAGATATGAGACAGGAAATAGAATAATGGAGTGAGTTAATGCAGAAAGTTGGTCTGTGGGGTGATGAGCCTACCATTCAAAAAATGCTTTTTAGCACTGGATAAAGTTGTGTGGAAGACAATACATAGAGACATGCCAGCCTTTGCAGATAATCCTCGTGTCATCAAGCTTAGTGCAAATAGTGCCTGTGACAAGATGGACCAAGAAGCAGTTCAGTCCTGCATGAATGTTCAAGTAAACTCCTCATGCTGCTCACTTAGAAAATGCAGTCTTTGGAGACGTGTCAAGTGAAGGAGCAATTCCAGAGATATCACACAAAGCTGGGAGGCTTTCTACCTGAGGCGAAGGAAAAAGAGCCTTGGTTTAGCTTACAAAGTGATGACATCCTTGAGCTCTGCTTTCTCTCAGCTGTAGCTGGAAACATTGTGTAAATGCAAATGATTGCAAATGGCCAGGCAGCTTGTGTGTTGTTGAGGCACATCTGCTTGCTTCCTCTCTCGCATTGGTATTGTTGTATTGTTTCTTGCATTCCTTTTTGTCAGCTCTGCTGCCAATGCAGCAGGAAATATCCCATTGTTTTAACAAGAGCCATTCACTGCAAACTTGATGACAGAGCCCTTCATCAGGCAGGCACTCTGCAGAGCACAGAAATACATTGCTGCAGGTTCATCCATGGCAGCAGGGAACACCACGGTGGTACAGCCGAGGTGTTCAGAAGAGTTTCTGCATTTATGTTTCATTGCTCAGAGGAGTCTTTCCCAGCTGAGGGAATTTGCCCTGTGTTCAGAATTTTTGATTGACCTGGGATAAACAGATCAGGGACGACACTCGGTGCCACTCAGACGCGTAATGTTGAGTGGCTTCCTAAGGTCTGCTTTGCGGCTGAGGCCAGCTCTATACAGAGCACAGACAGTGGGAAGAAAACTTGGACTGCTGAAGCTGCTGATTTTCCTGCCTTGATTGTTTCTGCTCCTGGGCTTGTTTTGGTGCAGAAGCCTTTTTGCCCTCCTCTGCCTCCTCACTTTGCTTTCCTAGCTGTGCTCATTTCTAACTGGGCTGGTGTTCCTCTTCTCTCCCGGGGCGGTGCTGGTGGTGGGGTGGGCAGCTGGCTCGGAGGAGGTGGCCCTGGCACGGGCTGCGTGAGCTGGGCTATGAGCTGCCCTCAAAATAGCTGCACGTGGGAAAAGGTGCCAGGGACACGCTGGGCTGGGCTTCCCAGCACAGCTCACCCAGGGTGTCCCTCCTTACAGGTTGCTGAAGCGTCCCCCGGACGCTGTGCTCTTTGCGCTTTCTGCGGGAGGGCAGGATGGAGCGCCGGTGTGGTGCCCGCTCTGCTCTGGACACTGCGCCGGAGATGGGGACGGTCATTTCAGCAGTGACAGAAGCAATCTGACTGGTGACCTTCTACCTTGCTGGCTTTAAATTTGTCATCTTGTCTGTGCCTGGGTGTGGATTGCTCTTGGCTGGAGTGGCAACCTGTACGAAGAGTAACCACATAAAGCAGAGCTGTAAGAAATGGTACAAAACCCTAATCCTTGGAGGGACCTGCTGTTGCCCCTCGGCACCTTTCTGAAAGCTGCCTCTGTTTTACAGTAATACACTTGGGAGAAAATTGTCTGCCTTGTCTTCTGTGCTTTATTGCTTGTAAATGTCATTCTGAAATAGTTACTGGTGCATTTCTATTATTTAATAGCCATTTAATAAGATGGGGTAAAGATTTTACATTTTGGCTTTTGCTTTCAATTTAACAGGTGCTATTCATTGCAGTAATGGCTCTGGTAATCAGTTTTCAGTGCCACGTGACTGAAAGTCTAGTGAGTGTGTCTGCTTTCGGCCAGCCATTATTTGAAGTTATAAACATTTCTTCCCCTACACTTGAAGAAACTGCCTTTGTGTTTTTTGCTTTAATTTGTGCCTGCTAGAAATGCAGGACTGGCAAAGAGCTCTATTGTCAGAGGGGACAAACAGATGTCCAGTGTAATTTAATACTCGATTCTTTTTGCAAGCTTTTTGACATAATAATTTATCCTACACTTTAATACTACCTCTTTTAATTCTTACTACTTTGTATCTTTTGCCTGATAAATATTTATAATAGAGTAGAAATAAATTCAAACTAGAGCCAGGTTATAACTTTTATTCTCTAATAAGAGCTGAAAATATGATAAAAAAATTCAACTGACCTAGAAGCAAATATAATGAGAATATTGAATAAAACAGTTGCACTCTCAATGCAGGATAGTCCTCGATGGATTTGTGTTTCCCTGTGAAATGTGTTGGAGCGCTGAGCTCACTTTGGGAAAGAGCTTTGTGTCCCAACCTGGAGCAAGAGACACAGAACTGATGTCCTGGGTTCTGCTTTAGGATCCACACAAAACCACGGCACCGGTGTAGTGTGTTTAGCTTTACCTCTCTGCCTCTGTTTCTCCACCTGTCTCACCTATTTGGTGCTAATTAAAGCTGAATGAAATGTTCTTACAACAACAGCAAAAAATCTATAAAACTTGCTTATTCTTGATTTGGCCAAATATTGAGTAATTTCACTCCATTCAGACTGTATCTGCCTATTTCTTTCTGCCTGTTTCAATTAATCCGTGCTGAAATTGCTGACAGCATGTGAATGTCTCTGCTGTCTCCTGTCTCTCCACTCAGCACATGAGAGGGTGATGGGCTAAAGACTCTTGTCATCCCCTTCTGATGTGGTTTGGCAACAGATGGCAACAGGTCTTTGAGGAGAACTGTGTTGTTGCTACTTCCAGCATCAACATAATGTTTCAGTGCCGTCTGGGAGGGGGACGTGATGTGACATGAACCTGAGCTGGCTTCCGGCCTCAAACATTCTTTTATCAATTAGCAAAGCCACTGATGGATTTGACACAGCCTTGGGAGTGTCCCTGTGTCCTGCAGGATGTGACCTGCTGTGCATACTGATGATGATCTGCTCTGTGCAGAAAGTTGGGGGATATGTAAGTCGAATTTACAGTAGGTTTGTTTTTTTTCCCCACATTTGGCACACTGTCTCTTGTTTATTCTAGAAGGGATAGAATATAAAGCCTGCTGGTTTCAGGAAGCGCAATTCTGCATAGTATATTGGGTAAACATTACAAGTAGAAGCCAACCATGTCAAAACTTCATCCTGGCAAGATTTCCCAAGGAGTATCTTCAGTTCAGTGCCATGTAAGTGCTGGCTGGTAACCCACTGATGTGCCGCGGAGTGCTAGTTTAATTAGCGTGATTGGTATTTCACAGCATGACACACAGTGTCCATGCTGCTAAATGGAGCAAGAGCTAACGCTGGAGCTGGCCAGGGCACGGCTTCCCAGGCATGCTGGTGACCCGCTTTCCCAGCCACTGACCTAGCCGTGTTTGCCATTCTTGCTGCAGTGCCTGTCCTGAGCCTCAAGATGAATAAATCATGTGTGATTTCATCGAAGGAGAGTGGAGCAGTGCACAGTGCCGGGCTGAGGGTTAGCGGCTGGGGTCACATTCTCATAAGTAGGCAGGAGAGATGACAGGGCAAGGAGGAGTTGCCATGTTAAAATAAAAGGCACAGGGAGTGCTGAGATGAGAGGCATACCGAAGCTCAGTTAAATGCAAGTGCTAGGGCTCTGATGTGTCAGTATTTGCTTTGCACAATTCTGGCTTATGAGTCTCAGCCAGGTGAGAAACCCACAGTGCATCAAGAGCGGTCATCCTGGCTGTGAAGGTTCTGGAAACAATCCCACCAGTGCTCAGGCTCACATTTTAATGTGGATATAGAGCCTCAGTTTGGTTTTGCTGTTTTCCCCTCCCCCCTTTTTTTTCTTGTTTTCTTTTGCAAGAACAGTACATTGCTGACAGCAATAATTTTGGCCTTCATCATTCTCATCTTGAGGGCACATTCATGTTCACCAGTCTTCGAGTGATGTCTGGTCATACTTGTTATATCTTTTGCATACCTTCAGCAGCCCCTAATAGGAAGTATGCTTTGGTATTTTGGCCATCTTCGTTCTCCTGTTCACCATATGCTGGGACAGATTTATAAAGGATTACATCTGCATAATCACCAACCTGCTTTATGGCATCAGCTGTTCCAGTTGGCAGCACCAGGTGCTTTCCCCACTCTTCCTGCTTTTTCCATTTTGGTTTTGATGACTGCCCACAAAACAAACAATTCTCCTATGGCCACCTAAATGGCTGCCATTTTCTTATTACCGTATGGCTCATCCCTCAGTGATTCATTCGCTGTTCTGGTATCGCCTAGCTAACAAGCTTTGCTGCCTTTTGTTTCTCACAGACACAGGCCTGTTTGCACTCTTTGGGGATATGGTTTGAGCAACGTCTGACAAGGCAAAGTGGTCCTGGCATTGGTTCTTCCCTGAGACCTTTACACGTGCTTGATGTTAACATAAATAATCCTGTAATCTTATCAGTCCATACATCTATCTTCTGCTTAGTGAAAGGGGATGGGACTTGTACAGGAGTAGCTGGAAAAGGTGGTTCTACTACTTAGCAATTCTGTCTTCAGAAGAAAATAATGCGTTAAATTGACAACCTACTGGCTGTCCCTTACTAGAAAGAAAATTTTATTCGTGTTAGGGTGGTGTCCCTATTAGGGATTGCAATATTAGTCCTACCTGAACTTTTGTCACAGACCTTGTTGTGTTTCAGGATTGGTTTTGTGTTTTTTCTTTGTTTAGAACAGCCATCTGGGACCTACTGTGTTATTTACCATAGAGATAATACACAGTGATACATTTTAAACTGCTTTTTAATGTGTTTTCTGGCAAATTGTGTCTGTTGCTGTGTCAGGTGTGAAATCATCTTAAGGGGGACAAGCGATACCGGCATTTGTGCAGGCTTGTTGATTCTAACTAACATTTACATCAGATTAGAACAGTAAATGCTGTCTTCGGTGAAGAAACGCTTTGCATTATCTCAATGGTATTTTAAAACGGAGTGTTGCTAGTTTGAATGAGTCAGCTGAAATTACAGAAAATATTTCCTTTAAAATATCATCTGAATAGAAACAGCTGTCATATCACACAAAACCTGAAACAAAGCATAGCACAAAACTTGGTTGGCATGTAATAACCCTAGTATTAGAATCTATAATGTTTTAATTTCTTCCTTGGGATATCTTTTGTGCACTTGGAACAGTGCATTTGCATGTGAATGGAAAAAGCTAAATTTTATTCCTAGGTTCATGCAAAGAAGCTAATTTCTAACACTATTGATAGAGGAACTTCTTAATTTTATTTCTAGCATCATTGTACCAGACTAAAACTCCTCTTATTGCTATCAATGTGTTTGTCAGCTGAAGTTCTGAGATCATCTAAATATTTTATGAGGTTCAATGAACAGTGAAAATAATCTTGCTAAGACCTGTCTAGTACATTTATCACTACAATAGTTTCTCTTTTTTGTAGGAAGTTATTGGAAGTCAACTTAGTTTATGCTCATCTTTCTGTTTACTTTTGGAACCACCCTTTGCAGCTCCATCAATACTGGTTCATTTTAATTCAGTGAAAGTGCCCTGACAAATTTTTAAAAGATACATATATTTAGTTTTGTTTAGCAAACAAAGAAGAAAAAAAACCAAACTAGAAATAGTATCCTATATCGGTCCATTTTGAAGCTATTGCATAATATGAAATATCATTTTTGGAAGGGCAATCAAAATGAAATCTTGAGTGTGTTTGAAATCAAAAGGACCTGGAGGCATGGCAAACAGAAGGCATTTTATTTATTGCAAAGAAGTTTCACACAGAAGGAAGATAAGAGTGACTGGGTAAGCAAGTAGATTTTAGACAGCAAATAAAACTGTAAAATGAAAGGAGTAGGCTGATGGACAGAATGTTGTATGTCTATTCTCTGAGCTGTATTATCCATTTCACAAAGAGTGAAGCAGCAGACTGACTTTTTCACCTCTCCTGCTGGCTATGTAAAATGGCAGCTACTGTATTTAGTCAGATTGTCACTTCAGATTAAATATTTCTAGAAACTCAGCACAGCAATATAATCCACACACTGAATGCCTTTCCTGAAAGGGAGAGAAGGGTAATGTTAAAAAATGAGTGGAATATTGTTATAATACTTCAGGCTGGCACAGAATGTAGATGAAGAGGATCAGAATCTCCTGCTGCTCTTGCTGGAGGTCTCACTTTGCTTAAAAGGAGGATGTGTCTGGATCTTAAAAACCTGCTAGTGGTGTGCTGCACCAAAGGCAATTTGTCTCTAATATTTTAAGTGGAACTCTCTTCTATCCTACCCCCTTGCCCAGCATGGTGAGGATTTCCAAATTCAAAACCGGGGGTAAAACAACCTGAACAAAGATGGTGGCGTGCGGATTAGCTGTTGTGGCTAACTCATTACTGTGGGCTCGCTGTCATTAAACAAGCTCAGAAAAACATGCTTTGAAGTCTGTCTAGATCGTCTAAAGCAATAGGGCTTTGCTGAGGTTTATTAAGTAATCAGGGTGAGCTGTGTGCTTCTGAACTTAGTGTGCAAATTAGAGACCTCAGTTTGGGGTTAAAAGGAAGAAAAAGGTGAAAAAATTATCAGAGAAGTAATGTGGAAATATATTAAGACTTTTCCTTGGTTTTGACTTTGTTGTACCTGTGTGCTGTAGAGACTACGGTTATCAGGTAACCTGATACACTGTATTGATTCAAGTTACAGTCAATACTAAAAAAAAACACCAACCTCAACGATGGAGAGGAAGCCTTTCACTATTGACTGTCTTCTGTCTGATGGCCTAACTATCAGAGTCAATTCTGGAAACAGTTTAATTTGCCCTGTAGGTGTTCTTTTATTTAAGTGAAGTAAGTAGTGTAGCAGGAATTGCATCAAGACCAGTAAAGGCTTCTGAAGTATTGCTTTTTGTCTTGAGCCTCAGAAAGATTTTGCACAAAGGTTTATATATACATATATATAAAAATACTCATCTGGGACTTTGCAGTAGCTCTAAGACGTCCTCTTTGTCACCAGCTATCTCAAATAGAGGGAGAAATATATCCCAATGGAGATGCATGACACAAGGACTGGGAGCGCATCCTATATGGGATGAGATTGAAATTAATGCTGTTCATATTAGTGTTAACATGTTGAGGGGGTCTTTCCAGATACAGGGATTCTCAGTCATCCAACAACTAGACAGAAAGGAGTGCCAAAAAAAAGAAAATTGTAGCATAATTTAACTCCACTGAGGGAAGGGAAATGAAAGTATAAGCACCAGCTCACTTGTTCTCAGTGTCCGATAGCCCAGCTGTTTCTGAAAGACATGAGAATTGCAGTATTGCTGTGCCTAGTAATGTAGGGCACAATATGGTGGAGCCTGGTTGTGGCATCTTTGAGTTCCCATGAAATTGCTAGTGTTACTTTAATGCCCATTTGCATGACTGCGCTTTATTTTAGCCAGTGGCTTGCTTGTCTTTCACTGTGTGAGAAACTGTCTGAAAATGAAGTGATGCCCGGCTTGCTTTTTTCTCCTTGGTCAAGGTTCTCAATACTTTTCATATGGAGTATTTTGGTACTTAACCAATTAGAACTCCTCTTCTGTATCTAATAATCAACCTTCTTGCCCTTTCACTCCACTACACAAACATTATAGATCTAGGAGACTTTAAAGCTTTTCTATTACTTCCCTTACACTCTTCTTGAACTTGCCTGGAGGATTGATTTTTTTTTTTTAAATATTCTTCCCAGTCCATGACCTCTCCTGACAGTACCAGCCTAAGGCACACTGCTTGCTGTTGAGTTATAACACTCTAGACTCGAGCATGTTTCTTGTGCTTTTGCTGCTGAGGCTGTCATTAAAGAAAGGGTAGTTTGTGCCTGGTGTGCCAAAGTGATGTATTTGAATCTGAAATCAGGGGTGTTGTATCTCCTTTGGTTTAAATA
>Ga0181612_167401_pt1 | contig 20779 bp, 11 predicted proteins | sample HoacroProtozoa21_FD_119630 | JGI IMG/M metagenome (GOLD analysis project Ga0181612, IMG submission 119630) | Hoatzin crop microbial communities from Cojedes, Venezuel. Combined Assembly of Gp0051906, Gp0051904, Gp0051908
AGGGAGGCTGTGGAGTCTCCTTCTCTGGAGATATTCAAGACCCGCCTGGACGCGGTCCTGTGCCGCCTGCTGTAGGTGACCCTGCTTCGGCAGGGGGGGTGGACTGGATGACCCACAGAGGTCCCTTCCAACCCCGAACATTCTGTGATTCTGTGATCCAGCGGAAGTTACTGAATGGGTCTCCATCACTGGAATAAATGATGAAGTGCAGGCACCATGTCTACACCTAGAGAGAAATGTTTACACGTAAAGCAAAGACAGACAGACAGAAAGTTCTTAGCTTATCAGAAGAAAGCAGCAGGTATAGAGCCTTTCAGATTTAGGGCAATGATTCTACCTAAACTGCGATTAATTTAAACTGGTAGGATTTGCATCAGCTAAGCTACTCCTGTGGTAACTGGCTTATTTCTAGTGAACAACTCCACCTGGAAAACCCTCATTGTGAAAGACTACACTTCGCCCTAACAGGAAAAAAAAAGACATTTAGAAATAATAGCGGCATGCTATCAAATTCCTGCCTGCAAGAACTGACAGTCTGAAAATCGCCACATGCACTGAACTCAAAAATAGTTATTTATTCCATATAAATAGTTCTAATCTTTGCATATACCAGAAAGCACAAAACACTGAAGTTAGCTGGTGCACTTAAAGAAAAAAGTTGAAATATAAAAAGACATTCACATTAAAAGGCAAGGACAACCGGAGAAGAAAAGCCATTACAGTAATAAAAGCACTCCTTCGGGCAACCGACTGCTCCCACATCGGTGGTTGTTTACTGCAGGATCAGGTACCTGAAGGTCCCCATAATCTGGTCACACCACCAGTAATTTCCAGTGACGCTCATTATAATTTCAGAGACAAACCAACCAAAACGTTCAGCAATCCAAGTACATCCCAGTAAGTTAGATGGAGACATAACCCTTTTTAACAGTGCCATAAACAGAAGGTTAGGCACTCCCGACCACTTCTGACATGGCCAGCTTTGATAAATTTAAAGAGCACAGCTCATCTTTAAACAGAATTTGGAAGACTAAATAGCTCTCAATATAACCTTAAGTACTTGAAAATCATAACAAGACAGGAACTGGAAGTGTTTTTCTGTTGTGGTTCTTTTTGTTGTGGTTTGGTTTTGTTTTAAGTACTCTGACCATAATAGCCTCCGAGACTTGGAATCACGCAGATTTCATACAGTGCTATTTTTCAGGAGCAGCACCTGAATTCAGCTTAAAAATTTTGCCGGGGAAGACACCAAAATACCTTGCTAAATGAGTCGTCTTTTATATTACATTTTTATTTTGCAAGAAAATAAATTATACAACTTAAAAAATAAAATTCAAAAATTAAGCAGTACATCAAAATAGTTCAGCTGGACTGCCATACAGAAACTACCACCATTCAAAATTGTACAGCATTATTATCTTGGTAGTGGCACACATTCAAAATTGCAAATACCATACGTAGATAGATATTACAACTCGGGAACTCAAGTTTGCTCAACACTCCAGACTACATATAGTGTGCATGACAGGAAAGCTTCCATGTGTCGTTTATTTCACAAATATGACCTCAAAGAATTACAAAGATAGCATCCCAGTCATTTGGATGAAAATAGAAAACAGTTTAAGATAGCAAATCTTTCTGTAAAACTAGCAAATCTTTTTGCCAATTGTATTTTTAAAATTCGCACTTTACAGGATAATGGCATCCCAATGCAAATAAATGCAACGTTAACATTCAGAACATTTATATTAAGTTTAAAAAGGTGAAAATGAGAAAGTCACATTGTCTTTTGGAAATGTAATTGCATTACAGTCATAACAAATGAAGATAGATGAGTAAAAATAGAAGCTAGGGACACCAACTGTGGAAAGAGGAAAATGGAAGACTTCAGAATTGAAACTGAGATCCTCATCAAGTTGTTGGGACAGAGAAAGATTTAACAGCGTTTCTTAACTAAACCCACTAAGCGTGATTTCCCCCCACCCCGCTTCTACACCAGATTTCCTTCCGTAGATATTCACCGTGGCAGTGTGTGTGGCAACATGTTTTTCAGATGCAGCACCTCTTTAATCTAGGTCTTTGGACATATATATTCATAGCTAAAAACTGCAGCCTTAAAAGTGCGTCGTTGCCATATTGCAAGTGAAGAGTAGTCCATTTTCATTTAGATCCAAACTCTACCCTCCCCAAAAGAACAGTTTCCCCCAGGTATCTCCCTGTGCCCCAGGTGATACTAGTTTTAAGTGCATATTGGTGAAAGTGACCTGATGAAGGACGCTAAACGTGATTCTGCATCTTTAACAAATTTGCTGGTGTGAGTCTCATTTAATAAAAAACCTGACATCCATTTCCGGTATATATTTAAAGAAAAATGACCATGTCATAGGCACATTACCAATTATATTTCTGCATCCCAGGTTTTGAGAAATAGATGACATTTAGGTTGTATTATATTTATTAGTTGAGGGAACGTGTAGGTCCTTAGCTTTCAGCAACCCGTTGCTTTCTGCATACACTCCAGCTTCCTAAACAGTTGTATCTGAGATGCAGTCTCTTAAACGTCTCTCTCAAATCTCAATCAATGGCTTCAACATCAGCATCACTCCCCTCTGCAGCTCTTTTTGTGAGACAGTTTCACACCCATTCTCTGGTTAAGGGCTGGAACTGTTTATGTTGAAAAGAGTGTGCTCAGACTGTCATGTTTTCCCCCAGTTATCCCAAGTGAGCATTTATTACTTCTACGTTACAAAGACTGAAAGTCTTGCAGCACAAAGTTTTTTATTAGAATTTTGGTTGCTAATGTTCAAATAGTTTTATTGGTTAACTACACAGAGCACCACTTGCTTTTGAGTCTGAATCGCAACACCACAGGGCCAACATAAAAGATGCAATATTTTTAAACAGCATCTGCTTTTGAGTATCAACAATAGCGTGTAACATCAGCTGTGGGATTTCAATCGATGGTAATTGGCCAGGTCTCAATTTCTCTCCATCTCGTTTGTGAAACCCTCACTACCGGAAATTTCTTACTCAAACAGATGTCCAAGTACACACTGCTCTCAGGCAGTCACACTGGCATTTACATTAATAATAGAGCACGCAGCCTGTTTAAGGGTGCAAACAGCCATTCTTGTCGAGTTTGCTTTTAAGCCACGCTTACTTTATACTTTACTGCAACCACGTGAAAGCAAAAATCCTCCTCTTACTTACTGGAAGGTTTTCCTGTTTGACTAAAATTAATTGTATCCACTTCCCCCTTTCAATCATCAAAGAAGATGAGACCTTTAGATGTCGTACTTGAACTGGTTAATTAAAAAAAAATAATTCACGCACTTGCGATTTATAGAAGAATATTCATACAGAACTGAGTAAAGCACAACTTACCTTTTGTCCCAAGACAGGCACTCTGCTCCAGTGATTCATGTTATCAGTCCAGTACATGTCGGGACATTTCAGAGTAGCAAAGAGGCAGGAAGTGCCAAACGACTACTTAAGATGATTGAAAATAGAAGAGGTAACACTAAAAAGTTGAAATTCCTGATGTGCATTTGGCACTCTCTCCGCATACACTAAATAAGGTATTTTTCCTTAGCTTTTTACTGTTTTCGTTAGAATTGTATTTCCTACCCTGCCAGTTTCCAAACAAAAAGCAGCGGGTTTGTTTTTCATACAAAGATGTTGACTTCCAAGCAACAAACCAGTCCAGTTGGATTAACCTTTCATGTATATGTAGTTACCAATGAGGAATTAGTACAGGGATCTTCAAGTGTTATTTTCTTTCTGGGAGAGTTGTGCATCAATTACTCTTTAATGCATTCAGATATATGTAGTCATACTTAAATATCTGGAATTTAAATATTAAATGTACAGGGAAATACACTTAATATTTCTGTTCAGTATAACAGACCCACCCATGAAAACTGCTTTTAGAGTGGAGTATCATTCAAGAAAGCTTTACCGTCTCAAAAAGGATTGTAGCAAATCATCCATCCAAATAAGGTAACAAATAATGCATATCCACTTGTTTACAGCAAACAATTTTAAAACAATGATCTCTTGCTTAAGGAAAAAGATCACTCATGACTTGAAATTACTTTTATGTCACTTATGTGTCAATTATTAAAATCCAGTTACTAGATTGAAGCACTGCTCTAGCCAACAGGTTTTAACTGTAACAAATACATATCAGTTGTGATGCATGTGTTTGTGTCTCTCAAATGTTATTACACAAAAAGGATCAAAGGTGGACACTACATTACTCTGCTGATCCAAAACACAAAAGTGAAAGTGCTACTTCTAGTCCTAATTGCATTTAAAAAAGGAAAAAAAAAAAAACCTCAAACAAAAAAAAAGCAAACCCAAAACAAAACTAATAGCAGTTCCTCAGTGCATGAATATTTGAATATTTTTTCCTTGTGCAAGTACTGGTCATCTAAAAACCCAAACCTGTATTCTTCCTGGTGGGTGTAAATCAAATCTACTTTAAAAAGTTCACAATGGGCTCTTCATGAATGCAAGTTTCCCACAAAACAGCATGCTGTTAAAAGTGTGCAACATGAAGGGAATGCCATCATGCTAGCTGAATAAGATTGGCAAAATACAGTCCTCTGTAAGGTAAGGCAGGGATTTTAATATGTAACGAAAGTGAAAACAAGTCCTTCTGCAGCACAAACTGTTGCAGCTGTCTGTCCAAGCACCCTTCCATTTATGTTCTCAGCATCCTGCAGAGTCCTCAAATTATGCCATATATATGAAGGTGTTGATATCCGACTCATCTCTTCTGATATATTTGTGCTCTATAAGCCACTCAATTTGCTCTTTTATCATTTTCTTTTGTGGCAAGAACATGTTTTTCAATATTTCTACCAGTTCAGTCTGAAGCTGGGCATTAGTAATTTTCTTCCGCATTTTCATTATTTGGATGATTGCCTCCTGGTGGGGGACAAGAGAAAAAAAAATAAATTTTTTTGAAATGCCCGAATGAAGTGACAAAGTGAACACAGCATTAATAGGGGGTTCCTGGTAAGGCAAGATAACAAGGAAATCTAAATTTTTCCTTGAAAATCAGATATATGCTGCATTTCTTAGCCTAAGTAGATACTGAACTGCTTTTACAAAGGGGCTGATAAAGGAAAAGAATGAAGCACTGGCAAGATGCAAGAGATACAAGACAAGTCCAGTCAAAGGAGAATCTGAAGTTAAGTCTTATACTTAAGACTGTGAATTACTAAAACCTAAATTCACTCTCGGAGCAGAAGTCATCGTTTCCAGAGCGATTTGTGATATGCCTTGTGAACACCTCATGAAATGCCAACAATGTCAAACTGGAACTCACAAGGAGTTCTAATTTCATAAATACCACTGGGCATTGATCCTTCGGCTGGAAGTATGGTCATGATGTTAAGCCAGGGGACACAATTCACAATGTGCATGGCCTGCAATCTAATCTGACTAACAGAAGAGACCTGCAATTTGAAGGTAAGATGCGATTTTTGACACTCCATTGTAGGTAATGATCTCTGATGCCTGAAAAAAAATCTGTTTTTTTAAGAACTGTCAGCTCAAAAGGTTCGACGTGAGTACCAGACTGAAGGACAACCAGCCACAACGCAGGAAGCTGCAGTCTGTACATCTGAGACGTGCTTATTAACTTTCCCTCTAAAGAGAAGGCCTCTCAGAGTCACACTGCTGTTACTAAAGCGTGATCCCATCTCTGAGCTTACTCTACTCTCTTCACACAGAGCAGTCAAAGAGATCTCAAGATCAACAGTACTGGTTTGTCCATGTTGGTGGCTCAAGTCAGTCAACTTTACCGTGTGCTGCTGCCACCCACCACTACAGAGTTACACCTCCACCGCTCGCTTAGTATCTGCTTTGTCCTCTTCAAAAACGATGAGCTGGTACATCAGAACAGGAGGCTGATAACTGCACGTGCGCTAACACACATGCAAAATCCGGTATTCACCAAGGATCTAAGCCAAACGGCGAGAGTGAGTTCCAAGGGGATTCAAAAGCATTCATTGCACACATCGACATCCAGCTGCAGACAGCACGCAGTAGTGATCACACAGCAAAAGAAACAGGGTAACTTTATATTCCTCTGGTAGTTTACTTGCCTGGGTTCGTAATATTCTTAGCTGGACTATTCCTTCATTTTCCTCTTCCCGCATTCTCTCTGTAGTAAGTTGCAACCGACCAATCAAATTTATCTTGCCTCTTTTTTGAACTTTAGCGTTTTTTCTGAAAAAGTTGTATTGTATGAAAATAAGCACAAAATGCATTTTCAGTTAAGGAATTCCTATTAAACCCAAATTACAGCATCACAGATCAGATATTTATAGGCTATTAGCATTGCAGCAGTGAGGCAACTGGCTGACAAATCAACACTCAATGCCAATGTCTCCACACAATAAAACATGAATACACCAGCATTAAAAAAAAAAGAACAACTCAATCAGCTGAAACTGACAGTGGCCAAAGTTGAAAAGTTACCAGTACTATTTTAAATAACAAAATTCCAGAGAAACATATTTCAGTTTAATTATATAAATATAGGGTTCTTCAGAGGAAGTTTTTACAACAGTTCAGGAAACAGAACTAGTTCATTTGTCATCAGAAGAACTGTCTGTCTAGCAGAAAAAAAAAAGGACAAAGTAACAGCTGTTTTAACAAACATAGCAAAAAAAAACTGTTGGCATTCTTCAGTGGTCACCCACAAACTTTCTGTACAGCCTGTCACTTCTGCCACGCCCTCTCATCACCTCCCAGAGTTCACCATCCTGATGACAGGAACACACACCATGGCCCTGGGCAAGCAGCTAAGCCCCAGGAACAGCAGATTCGTCACCTCTCTACCTCCACAGATCCAGATGTCCGGCTGTTACTGAGAATGAGGCCCAGAATCTAAGGTTACTAGCAAGAAGCCAATTCTAATCACAGTCATCGATACTAAAGAGAGGCAAAACCCAAAGTAAAACATGCTAAATGTAGTATATACCATTTAGATACTCCCTCTTTATACTATCTCATACTCTGAAGGATTATAAAGCACCAGGAAAAAAGCACTGCCATTGTCACTGAAATAAAGGCACTCTTCTCTGGTGAAAGGCACATCAAAAAGCCCGGCTTTTGACAGCATACCATATTATGAAGCAGTTTAATTTCCTTTTTTAGCTTACCACTCTGCTTTTGAAACTGTGTGTGTGTAATAATCAATACAGTGCTAGTGCTCTGCTTACATGCCGTTCTTCCTCTAGGAAATTTCATGGGCTCATTAGTAAAAGGAAGATAGCAAAGCCTCCAATTTTGCATCTCACCCCTAGGTGTTTAGGAAATTTAATTTCACAGAAATCAGCATCACAGAAACATCTGTCTGAAGCAGCTGCTGGAGGTCATCTAGTTTAACCACCTATTTGAAGCATGACTGTCGCCAAAACTAAGTGAGGACAGGGCGGCAACGCATGTATCTAGTCGAATCTTGAAAACTTTAAAGGACGAAGGTTAACTTAAAGTGAATTCCTTTAATTATAAAATAGTACATTGTTATTTTACTTTTCAAACATCATCTTACATTAAACTGAACTCCTGGTTCACCGAGAAGAGGGTTCCTTCTGTAAAGTCTTTGGGTGAATTGACTTGAGGTTCATACAATAAAACCTGACGTTTCAGCTTTGGAAATGCTACAAGAGACTACAAAGAAAAGGGAAGGGGGGGAAAGAATGAAAATAAAACACCAGATTTTCTAAATGGAAACAATTACTTTTTAAGAACACAGTTCACTGCTGTGCAAACTGTAGCGAGGGAACCACGTAGCCTTGTTTGGAGCTGCTAGAGGGCAACACGAAGATACCAGTAAAACCGGGGAGGGGGATGTCACAGTTTACCAAATCTCCTTCTGCAATGGGTTAGTGCAAATCATACAAAGAAGCAAAATGCACAACTCACAGCTACAGAAGTGGTGTTAAGTCTGATTTATGCAATTTGTCTCTTTATTCTTGAGCTAAATAATTAAAAGTCTGATAGAGCAAACACTGAAGTTATTTTTAAGCAACACCTATTTATCAGGTGCCACTGATTTCCTAGAATTAGAGCAGTCCCACTCCACAAACCACAAGCATTACTGTGTGCTTTAGGCAGCATACGGTTAAAAAGATTTTGCTGTTTCCAAAAGCTTAAGTTAGACAATATTGGGTAGAGAGAACGTGTTAACGTAAAGGCCGTGTGTGCTCAACAGTAGTGCAAGGAGCCAGTGTTACAACTGACTAACTAGCAAGAAAGGTGTTCATATTTCGGTTTCAAAGCGTTATCTGACAGCACTTTAAAAATACTAATCCAGTATTTCAGAGCATAAAAATCATGAAGAAATCTGTTTCAAGAGAAAGGGAAATACCCATAAAGTCCTCCTAAGTTCTGCATCAGGGAGTTCAGTTGCCAGTTTCAGATTTTCAAAGCTGATCTTCTCTCTAGGTCTTTGGTTCCACGCAAACAGCACAGCTAGCTGAAATGTTGTCACCTCCAAGTCATACTGGCCAACCTCGTTCTTAAACGTTATCTGTGAACAGAATGGCAGTTTTGTTTATCAGCCTTTCTGGATCATAAACTTGTTTACTATTCTAAATACACGGAAAGCAGAGTCATTGATTTTGATACCCAAAAACTATACACTTACAATTCCATTGGACATGAGGTGGTGCCAGTGCAGTTTTCTCCCACTGTGATTCTTTTTATAAAATTCTTCAACTTCTGGGATGAGATCCTCTAATTCCGTGGGCAGCGAGACAAATACTTTTTCAGAACTTCGGGACCAGGCGCCAGCATTTAAAATTTTAATATTCACAGAGTCAGCTGTAAGACAATATTGGATGATCTGAATCTCCAGGTATAACAGACAGATAAACAAAATGAATTTTTTTTTTCCTACTCTAAATACAGTTATGGAGAACTGAGTTTTCAGAAAGCAGCAGGGTGTTTGTCTACTTAAACGTTAAAGTAGTCTATTTATGCACCACTGGCTTTCTGCCAGCAACACTGACTGAAATCTCTGTTTTTTTGGCTTGCCTCTGCAGAGCTCCTTAAGCCCTGATGCAGCTTTATAGCTTATGCTTGTAAGCATTACTCAAGGGTTTTCAGCAATAGCAGGTCCAAAAACTTGATGTTCCTCAGCCTCTCTCATCAGTGAAATTTAATCTCAGAAATGTGATTTGAGCTCTTCATAGTGTGCATCCAGCTCTCCTGCTGGCAGGTGAAGGAGCAGCACAGCATGAAGCACTCATGAAGAATGATGAGGACATAAAAGGAGAGGGTAGTTCAGGCATTCACCTGGCTGATACTGATTCAAGCCTCTGTTTGGCATTTAACTACAAGAGTCAGGAGTCTTTACCTACAAGATTGCTCATAATGAAAACCCACAATAACTGACAGAATGACATAGCTCCAGTGTCAACTGTAAGAGAACGCAGAGTCTACAGACACTTCCAATGCAGGGATGACCTGAAGACCATGTTCAACCTGCAGCTGATACAATTTTTAACTCAAGATTCAACAGAATTATTTTTCACTAAGACAAAAGAAAAGTAGCAAATCTTTTTAAAACAGTACCTGGCAAAGCAAGTTTATTATTTTTGTGCATTTCTTTGAAGGCCTGGTTCAAGTCTTCAGACACTTTGATATCCTGGAACATTCTAGCCAGCTTGTTTACATAGTCGGCTGGCATTCCTACTTCCTGTATAAACAAACAGAACACTGAATTATAACATAGACAACTTAAGAACAAAACCCTTTATTTTTAAAATAAACTCAAAAAAATGAAGATCATTAAAGTACACAGGTATCATCACTCTACAGTAACAGTTAATCTGCAATGCAATACTAAGATTTTTTTTTGCATGCATCGTAAGTAGTTACTCCTTAAAGGCACATGGTAATTCTTTTAAAGAAATCCAAGTGCTGAAGAATATATGCGTGCATTAAGGAATCAGTGAACTCTGAGATTTGAAGGAATGTCTAAGGCATGCAAATAATATTCTAATCTACATAAAATTTCACAATTAGAACACATCTCAAATTATTTACATATCTAAACAAGTACACTGCATTTTGCTCATTTGCATATGGAATCTATGAAGCCTTCAGATAATCATATGTGAAATCTTTTAAAATCACTACCACTATTAAGATCAACATTTCTTTCAGAAAAGAGCTAAATTGTTTTACTTGCACAAAACGTTGCAATAAAACGGAAGCGTAAGATGCCCTGAGTAGCCTGCAATTTAAGATAGAACTCACCTAAGCAAGAAGGATATCTAAATTCAAGAGTGGGAAATAATACCACAAGCAAGAGGCACAACCAAACAAAGACAGATGTCAGGCTACTTACTCTGAGCCATTCCACCATATTCTCCTCAATTTCACTATCAGCTGATATATCTAATATCAGGCGTCTTGTTAAGTGAGCTTTGTGATATCGCATGAAAACATCTTTATTCTGTACATATTTAAGTACCAAAAGCTGTCAAAAAAGGAGATTTTAACTTATTTGCATTGTCAACCAGACAAGTCTTTGAATACTGATCTAATGCCACTATGAAGACTATGAAGCAGAATAACGCTACTTGACATTGCCTTAAGAGTAACTGTTAATACTACCACAGGCATCAGCTATGAATCTTTCATAGTATCATACCTCCAATGTCTTCATTTGTCAACTGTCAAGAACATTCTTTCACATCAGAAAAGACACTGACACCGGTACACAAGTTTCCTGTATTATTTTCTAGACTAACATTAGCTACTGTAACACATTACGGTCTGATATAGGCATTAATTTAGCATACTAATGTTGTGAACTGACACAGAGACATGAAACGCTGCATGGTTTACAAGACTCAAACACAGACACTTGATGACATAATAAACACTTTTCCCTATTATTACACCTTACATCATAAACACTTTTCCCTATTATTACACCTTACATAACTGTTTTTGAAGATCAAGGCCTCAACCATAAGGAAATAAAACAAACATTCATTCTTCAGAACAATCGAGAAGTAGAAAGCCAAAACATACCACTTCTTTAAGCTTTGCTTCAATTTCTTCAGAGGTTAGTTTTTTGCTTAGTGGTGTTTTTCTTAGCAACATGTCACAGTAATTAGCAAGAAGCTCAGGGCATTTGGATTCAGGCTGTGTTTTCAATCCAACACTAAAAAGAAGAACAACATATCTTCAAACCGCATGGAACCCTGCTATTCTGGAGTAGTCACACTGTTAACAAGACAGACCGCTCTCCTGATCCCCTTGGCAAGGATCCTGGTGGTGAATTCATATCCTTGTTCAACTAATGAGAAATTAGGGATAACTCCCCTTTTCTTCTTGAAAGAATAACTACTACCAAACATTTTCAGACAGCTTCTACAGCTTGATCATTCCAACTGCTTTTAAACTCCAACAACAAAGGAGCATGTTGAAACAACAGTTTCAAACAACTAGATACTGCATGGCAGTTAAGTATTCCAGTAAAGAATTAACAAATGCTGCAGTGAAATGTTTCACTCATCTTGTCAGTACACTCTAACGAAAGTCTCAAGAACAGCCTCCTGCACTGGATTTCACAGACTGCAAAACCCAACACATCTATCGCATAGTAACAGGATGAAATTATTTTGTAACAGGTATAAACAGCAGACTAACAGTTTGGAGATTAAAAGCCGATTAAAGCTGAACAAGATGCTGCTACAGTAGACAGACTGTGGGTCTTCAGAAGGCATGCAAGCACAAGGTCCCGTTCTGAACCTGCGTCTAGACAGGCGACTACCATAGTGCCAAGGACCAATCCCTGCTTCTAGAGTCAGGTGCCACCAATTTGATCACTAGTCTCCAGGGCTCAAAACAAAGGCAATGAGTAAGACAGCAGTTAAGAAGCTGTTGGGATGCCCAGGGACCCAGCGTTCTTGCTCACTCTCTCAGCCTCTCATCAACTAGCGCAGACAGTGCTAGGACTCTTCAGACAACTTGTCCTTTTTAACTCATGAAACAGCTTGCAGGCTAGTTTCTTCTGCCCTCCTAAAGACCATTTGCAGTAAAAGCAGATCACTAGTCTTCTGAATATTACAAGACAGAACCCTTATTTAATCAATGTGTTTCCAGGTTTTTCTGAGCAGAGTCTTCAAGCTCCTGACAGCAATGAAAAATTGCCAAATTCCATATTCTTAGGCTGAACTTAATGGCACAAGTTAAGCAGGATGAAGTTTCATTTCACTTAAACCATGCTGCACACGTAGACAACTCAAAAGAGCTTGGGAAGAAGAATGCTGAACAGAGGACCGTTGCTATCATGGTGGTTTCTCAGAAATCACTAGGCAGGTTTAGCTTTCGGAGTGAAACACAGTTTGAATGAGGTATTGATCTGGATGCTCTCAGGGGAAATGAAAACAGTAGCAGACACCTACTACGCTCCTCTGCCTTGCCTACATCTGTATGAAGCATACAAAGCAGGGACTCAGTCTTTTCTGAAGGTTTTCCTCCAAGAACATAAAACCAGCAAGGCTAATCCCTGGTCCACGCTTATCATTAGTCCAGAACCAAACACAGAATAAGAACCAGAATGCTGAACAGTTATTTACGCCCATCCACCCCTAATGAGAAGTCATTGGAAAGGGAAGCTGACAGCCCAGCTACATAAGCTTTGTTTCTGCAGTAAATCAAACTACAAACTATATAAGCAATCCCAGCCACCTACATAAATACAGATTCCTACTCAAATGGCACATCACACATTAAATGTTAACACTCAGTTAACTGACTGCTACCTTCTCTTAGTAGTTAGTGGAGTGGCTACTGGTTTTTCTTCTTGAGTCACACAGGTCTGCCTGATCTACTGGAATTCATTTAAACTAACCTGGTGAATCCTGCACCGAAACAAACATGTAGCACCCAGACAGGTCACACTCACAGCTGGCACAAGTGGAGCTGGTAAACAGCTTGTGGATGGTTACACCTTAATCAGCCACAGCTATTCCTGTGAAGACTACTGCCTCAGTTTCCCCCCGGACTTTTACGCAAGCTGCAGCAGAGTCATACAGCTCAGGTCTTTGGAATTATTAACCCAGGAAGGTACTATTAAATTCAGCTAACAAACTGACTCATTACCATAAAAGAATACATCCCTAATAAATTTGAGTTTAAATAGGCTATTATTCACTGATCCACTGCCATGGGAAGAGTGTCATACCAGAAGCTGATAAGCAATCTGAAATTCCATAATGCAAAGAACACAAAGCACTTTTTGAAGAGATATTTGAAAAGAGAAGCTCAATTTTTAACAATTTAAAAACTTTGATTCACATGAGGTTTATATGGCTTACCCCTTTTGCTTCAATGGCAATTCAAGTTTAAATATTGTAGCATCATTCACAACTGCTTTGTATGCCTGAAAAATAATTACAGATGATTAGTGCTTCACTCAATTTCTGTCTTTAACATACGATTGAGAAAGGTTTTATTTCTCTTTTTTGATTACTGTAACATGAAATTAATCTGATTTTTTTTCATCAGCCCAAAGTCTGTGGATTTTATTCTCAATATGAGAGTTCAAATCCTATTGACTCCATTTCCCAATAACTGATATTCTGCATTTTTCTCTTTTCTATTAACATCCTACTTTCCTTTAAGCAACAACTTAAGATGGGATTGCATGGACCAGGTTGCATATCTGAAGTCATAAGACTATACCCAAATACATCGTAAATTCTAAACATACACTGCTGAATCAGACATTAAGGTGCTCAGTACAAAGATCATCCTCTGATGTACTCTACAACATCACAAAGCTGAACACAAATGCAAATTTATGCATGACCACAACACAAAATTAAAAGGCAGTATGTCGGTAGTAAGTTTCATCAACATTTTAGTCTGCATATTTACTACAGTAAGAGCAGCGTCTAGATTTAACAGTGAATGGGCACAAGGGTTTCATAATATGAATTACAACAATTACTCCACTGAAAACAAAGGATCAGCAGAAACACCTACCTTATCTCTTGCAGTAAGAAATCTTGGATCATCTTGAAAAGCTTCTTTAACCAATTTACTAAATCGATTAAATAGTGTGAGTAATTGCTCTACGTATTTCTCAGAATCCTAAAGAGGCAAAAACAAAACAACAAAAAAAATGAGGCTCCATAGAATTCAGTGTGAGCTTGCATATAAGCATCCCATGCACTTAATTTATAACCTTTTCTTTATGCAAATTCGATTCACATTTTAAAGCTACAACTGGAAACATAAAGATTCTAAAGACCTTTAAAACTTTCAGTGAATAAAAATTTTATGTTTAAACATAAAATCTTCAAACATTATTTCCATTCACATGTATGCCCCACAATTAGACAGTATTTAACTTCTGCAAAGTTGTTTTTTCACTGTTATTTTATTAAAAAGCATAAACTTACAGTAGTAATAGTTTCAGCAGCTGCTACCATATCTGCAAGTCCAGCACTAACAATATGTTCTTCCAAGTCTTTTAGCATAGGCTCTATGCCATTCGGAACTTTATCCATCAGTGAAAACATTAAATGCAACTCTGAAAGATACAAATACTGATAAAGCCACCAGTCAAAGATCTGTAAAAAAAACAAATACACTGCACTTCTGCTAGGGTATCTCAAGTGGAACACTGAATATAAGATATATATATATAGATATAAAGAAAAATAATCCAATCCATCCCCCAAAAGCAAACATGTTTTGAATACTGTTCTAATTCTGATCCCACAAGGAAACTCTTGTGAAGGCAAAGAGAGACATTTATTGCAACGTATTATTTGCTTATGCATATAATATCACAGGCTTGAATAAACCCCCCTAAAGTCAACGGCAATCTAGATTAAGTCCAGGTTCTCAGTGTAGCTGCCTTAAAATCCCTGGCAAAAATGGGTCTCTTTCAGTTGGAAGCCTACATGCAGGAAATTGTATGGATTCAAGATACTTCAATTTTTTTTAAATTAAACCCAAACAGAGCTGTCTTTGTGTATCTTCCAAGCCCATCTACAATGTTTTGTGTTAATTAAAAGCATGCCAAATTCTGAAGTAACCAAAACTGACTAAGATAAACAGGATTTTTCCTCTATATTCTCCCAGAGAGTTTATTTAGTTTTTCCAAAAATTACCAGTTCAAAAACTTTAAAAACTGATACGGTTTATTTGTCTACTTTTTGTGAAGGTATTTCAACACTGAAAAAAAAAAAAAAAGTACTGAAACATCAATAATCTTGAAAAAGCTGTCCACAAAGGAGCACCTGGATCAAGGCCACCAGATTGTTTTAGAGAGACCACAGAGATTTGAACTAAACACAGCAAAGGATTGTGGTTAATGAAGCAGAACAAACTGATCATGGATTCCGATTCTTTTTTTGACAGGAAAAAAATAGATAGATTTGCTTAGTTCTTCAATGTCACTTTTACTGTGAAAGGAGACAACAGCCAGAGGCTCTGTCTTTGTTTTCTTCTCTGCAATACTTTTGTCAGCGACATCTGCAAGATCCCGTCCCACTGAGTATAAAATACATGTTATCAACTTCTGTATCCCAACAACACTTGCAAAACCGAATAGAAAAAGCAATGCACAGAGAGGACAAAGTCCTTTTAGAACACAACAATGCAAATTGAAGAATGGAAACTATCAACAACTGTCAACAAGAACTTGCAATGCTATCAGAGACAGCTCAATATGGGCTAAACTATGGGATTTCAGGAACCAGAACAAATTGCAGAGGTATTCTCAGTGCAATTTAGAGGTATCGTAAGTGATAGCAGCACTGTTTTACATAGGCAAGTCCAAAAAGCTCACTCAACTTTTACTGGATCTTTTTGGTAAGAGGAAGAGATGGCAGAAAAAAGGAAATTAAAAGATATATTAAAGGGTTATACATCTGTTTCTGTAAACTAGTGATGGCATGAATAATTCAAGAAAAAAATTCATTGGTTTCCCCTAACAAATGGTGGCAAAGGAAGACTTCAGGCGAATCCCTAAAACTGTAGGAATATGAAAAAAACAGATTCTCTAAAAACAGATTTCAAAGTAACAAAACCAAAGGAACATTTCACTGGAATTTCTCTCAGAATACATTATGACATTGAAAAGGAAACAAATCCATCTTGTAGTCACTGGGGTACTTAATCAAGTTCTGTTTTCATTTTGTATTCATAAAAGCCAAGTTTACTTTTTATTTCTGTTATGAAGTACTTCAAGAATAAAATTTAGGCCTCCCATTCGCAATACTATAAGCAAACAAAACCACACTAAGCCAATTCTGAAGAGCATTTGCAAGTTACGACATCTTTGGTAGTTTTCAGTTGGAAAACATTATGCCTGCCTTCCTTTGCATGGCACGTAAATATCAAGTACTTCACGTAACAGAATATTTTACAGTAGTGCCCAGCTCATAACCAAAAAACCCAGCCCTTTCTTGTCAGATGCTGTTTAATAAAGTAAACATCATGAAATTCTTTGAGGCAAATATCAGAAAGACACATGCATTAGCGAAGTACAGCAGAGGGTACTATCCGATGTATGTATTACTATGTATAGCTCCAGTCTAAATAAATTTCTAATCATCTGCACCTGTACCTTTCATTAAAACATTTTAAACAGCATAGGTGGGGGGGGGGGGAGGGGAAGATTTGAAAGAGATGCTTGAGTTCTTCTCTACTAAACAGAACAGAAGTATTTTGCAACCAAGCAGTACCACGGGGCAGACGCAGCCACAAGCGAAGAGAGGACTGTGTGAACACTTCAACAAGTTTCTGAAGAAAGATGCTTTGGATGCTATAGATGAACCCTTCTGAAGATCTACATTTATACAAGCCTCCTGTATTCTCACAAAGGCTGTAACATACACTCGTAAGAAGTTTGGTGGCTTTCTAGATTTAGCTCTGGACTACTGCCAGAAATCATGCTGCTACACGAACAGATCAGTATGACATAGTTTTGCGGTCAAATATTTTCTGAAATGCTAGCTTTGCAAGTAAGTATTTTCTCCACTAAGTCATAAAACAGTTTTCAAATTTGCATAGAAATGAAAACTTATATAGACATTAGTAAGTTTTCCCTTGCTGCAGGACACTGAGACTTCAAAAAAAGCAAATCAACCTGTGATTTCAGCTTTTTTTTTTTTTTTAATTTCCTTACTTAAATTATGACATTTTAATGACTTATCTAGTTTGGTTTATCATACAAGACCAACACAAGACTTTTGAATCACACTAACCTCTCTATTTATGGCAGCAAAGTTAAAAAAACTTTTGAAAACTTCAAAAAGGCACGCCAAGCTAGCTTTCAACACTCAGTGACCTACTGGCTGTGAAACCAGATGGAAAACTTGCAGAGATTTTGTTGATTGACCTACTGGTCCTGCAACAATCAGAATAAGAACATCTTCTCCCTGCTTTTCACAAAAAACAGCTTTATAAAGAGATGTTTCACTTTTTTTCCAGGGGCAAGAGGGTAGTGGGGGTGGAATGAAGGGAAGTGTTTGTATCTGAACTATCCAAATAAAAAATAAGACACATGCACCATTTACCAGAGTTGTTCAACTTGAGGAAAATAAGTTGTAGGAAAAATAAATAAAATAGAGCACAAAATATTATTTTCTTTCAAATAAGATGAGAGCTATCCAGTCATTCAAATTAGGGTATTATACATACACATTTCAGAAGTGATATAAAAAAAATACTAACCAATGATGGCCATTTTCTGTGGATAAAGTAGCCCACATGCAGTAATATTTTATCTATGACACACTGCCACCATCTATCAAAAACAGTAATTCGATACGTCTATGAACAGATCTATTTTTATGCAGCTGATGCTGAGTTCATCCTGCACTGTTCTTGAAGCTTCACTTACTTTCTGTTTCATTTCGTTTGATCATGCCTTGGCATTCAGCTAAAATAGTCTCTTTGAAAGATGTCACCAGAGCATTGACGCAGCACTCCATTAGCTGAAATATATTAAACACAGAATTAGCTTGTTTAGCCATCCGAACACCAGTCTGACCTCTCTCAAGTTTGCCATGACACAAAATCCTGCCTGTTCTTAACAACTGTGCTCTACAAAATCATTAATTCATTCACTGTTTCATAAAAGTATGTGTAGTTTGAATAAAATCTATACATGAAACTGTATTTCTTCAAACCCTGTAAGTTAGTAAATGTGGTACACTCTCTTCCAAACCAGTAATGAGCTTAATATTTCTGTCGCCTCTTTTCTCTCAAGGGAGTCATTACTTTTGGAACACCAACTACCCTACTTAGTTTCCAAGTATACATCCAAGAGCTAAGAATAGTTCTCATTCCAGCATACCCTATTTGGACCAGGCTGGTTGGCTTGAACAAGACACTATGGCGAGATCTAGAACAGAAACTGCTTGTACATGTCAGGACCGTCTCTCTTTTGTTGGCCTCTCTGTACGGGTTTCATTTTGCACTGCTATAAATTGTATGATTTACAACTTACCAAAAGACATAAAACACATCTTGATCCACTGCAGAAAATTCAGATTTAAAGGGTATTTATTTAAAATTACCTGTTTCCTGAACTAATTTCAACACAGACAATTACGAACTATTCACTGTAGTTACATCTTCCTCCAGAATCTGTGTAAAATATTGCTCAAGGGGGGGAAGTGAAAGGAAAAAAAGAAAACACATCCATTATATTAAACGGCCATATTGCAGCCTGAGAGGAAATCTAGAACACTTTGACGAAATTTCTATTGCTCCTTTTGATTGCAATGAACAACTACTCTTTCAGGTATTCTAAATGAGCTCTGAGAAACCTTTACCTACTGGATTGATGTTTGAAAGTAAGCTGGCCAAGCTCATTCACTATTAAGCACAGAAAAAAAAAAATTTCATACCTGACTCGAAAGAATAAAAATCAACTTGAGTAAAAACCTGCCCTTCAATCTGAACTTTTGATCTACATGTACTATTAAAACACCTGTAGAAACTGTAAATTGACAGATTGGAAAGAAATACAGATTTTTGCAAGAAAAAAAAAAGGATGATCAAAAAACATAGAATCAACAGTTTTGTATCAATCTACTGCTACCACATAACACTGCAGCACACAAAAAAAAAAAATCAAAACTGCAATGTAATACTACTATATAAATGTAAAACACACCAATTTTTCTACACATTATACTTACTGCTTCTACAGAGTTACATTCACGCCTTGTTTCTAAATATCGTAGTGCTCTCTTCTCTTCTTCTTTTAGTTTAGCATCTGCCTGTGCAAAAGTAGAACAGCAATTATTTGAAGTACTAACACTTCCAGAAGAAAGTTACAACAGAATTTTTACTTACATATTTCATATAATTCTGTACACCATTTTGTTGTAAATAAGAAGGAGCCTGTGTTCTATAAAATCTCTCTGTTGAATCCAAATATGCCTTTTCAAAGTTATCCCGATATATCTGAAGTTTATCCTCAGGATTAGAACACAGGTTAACTGCAAAGAGAAAGTCCAAACTTACTCTCAAGTCCTGGAAACTTATGTGGCTAATAACGAGCAAATCTCTCTCGCTAAAGTGAGTCTTGCATTAAAAGGCTGCACTGAACAATTTGAAGTGTCCTATAAACGCACTCTGATCCCTAAAGGTAACCAAAATTGCCCAGTCTTTGCTCCCAAAACATTAACTATAAGGGACCGGAAAGAACTGCATATTTATCTCCAGCATTTTGGTCATTCAAACATGGTAACCAGAAATACACATACAATTGCAAAATCAAAAGGAAACAAGAAAAAAAAAGGGGGGGGGGGGGACAGGGACAGCAGGGAAGCTCAGCATAATGCCTAATAAAGTGAAAACTTCTCCACCTTACTCAGCAAACAGCTTTTCTTAAACACTGTTCTTAGAATCCCAATGTCTTCATTTTAAGACTTTTTTTTCTTGCAGTAGTTTTTTTCTGTTTTACAAGAATGGAGATGGCAAGCTTACTGCTACCCAGCAGTGGTTTGCACTATTTGAAAAGAAGTTTCCACCTTCCTCTAAACGGTTACAGAGACATAAATAAATAAAGTCCTTAAATGGAGTACACTTTAAAAAAAATTTAGAACTGACATCTATAAAGCTATCAGAGAGTATTAGCAACAAATTCAATTCAACAGGGTACAGAACTCTGCATAAGAGGCAGGCAATGGTGAAATGCCACCGAAGTTTCCGATACACACATCCGTTTTGCAGAGAAGAAAAAGCCTGGGAGCCTTAGATGCAACATGTTGAGCCTTTCTTCTTCCAACTGTCTGAAGAATCAGAAACAATATGGAAAGAGGCACAGACATAAGGTTATATCTGCAACCCTAGAAAGTCAAAAAGTAGTTTGCTCTTTGAAAATATTTCATTTTGCAGTAACTAATAAGTAGCTAAATCGCTTAGAAGTTGAAGGTTTTAAACAGAATTTTATTGGTATCACATATCAACAACAACGAAAAATCAGTACAAGATGCTGAGATAATCATTCCAAGCCTACAACCATACTTGTCCATTTTGTATGATGAAAACTCATTTACTGAGGCGCAACAGAGATCGGTCTGCGCACGACATACCGTATGATTCTCGAACTCCAATAACGAGCTGAGAGTCGAAAGCTTCTCCTAGTCTTTCAGCATGAACTAGCTTCATTGCACTGTCCTGAAGTCTGTTTTTTATATTTGAAAATATGGATTCATTCCATGTATCTAGCATGAGCTGTGTATCAGGAAGAAAAAAAAAA
>Ga0181612_172569_pt1 | contig 20777 bp, 10 predicted proteins | sample HoacroProtozoa21_FD_119630 | JGI IMG/M metagenome (GOLD analysis project Ga0181612, IMG submission 119630) | Hoatzin crop microbial communities from Cojedes, Venezuel. Combined Assembly of Gp0051906, Gp0051904, Gp0051908
ATGCCCCATGATGTCCGGGTTTTGCACACACACCGGGGAAATGAAATTCAAGTTTTGGCTCCAAGCCTCTTCCACGTGACAGTAAATATTGTTCCTTGTGAGTGGTGCCGCTGGGAGTTGCTCATATTTTTCATGGATAGAGAAAGACTGTGAAAATGTCTTAATGTAAGAAAATTCAAACCTTAAAGGGAGGGTTCTCTGTGGTAGGCAGGAAGGCACCTACCTCTGCTTAGAACTGAAGTTTAGGAACCTGAGTCATATTCTTTTTTTTTCTGTTTAATACCCAGAACATCTGTGAATCTTTTCACAGCCTCTTAGCTCTTACCATGAGATCATCTTCTGTGTGAGAAGTTTGGTTTGCCAGATGTCTCCTTAAATTAGGACATGCAGTGCTGATTTTACCCTGCTATAGTACATTTTTTAGGAAATAATCCAAGGAAACATAGATATCATGACTAACACAGCCTGAGGTACTACATGTCAGAAGAACCTCTAACCTGTCCATCTATGCTCCTCTAGCACTTGGTAAATGCAAGATGGTTAAACATAGCTTGATTGAAAAGTAAAGAAGGGTAAGCAGTGCTCGGCACCTGATTTTGGCCAAAAGGCATTCCTGGAGACTGTTACCATGGCTCAGCTGATACACAGTATCTAAATTGTGAGAATTTCATTGTATGCAAATCCTTAAAATGCTCCCTAAATCTCACAGAAAGATCCTGGAAGAATGATATGTATCAATACCTCTGTACTAGCTACCAGCCTCCTCAATACTTCCACAATTATAATCAGATATCTTCCTCAGTTCAGTATTAGCCTAATCACTCTTCGTCTCCTCCACAGCTACAAGACGTGATCCGGATTCTCCTCCTATTGTGAAACATGTCAGAGTATGAGCCTGTCTGATTAACAATATCAGATTCATGTCTTACCTTTCTGCTATTGGACATACTTGTGAGGGTGTGAGGGAATTGAAGTAGAGATGTCCTGTAGAACCCTGTGAAGATTAATGTATCACTGCTGAATCTCTGACTACAGGAGTTTCTACTGGAAGACAGGATGGGCAGAGTAGGATATTTAGTTATCTATGGCCATGACATTATGTCCTAGTTTCACATACTACGCAACAAAGCAGTTGTTCTACTCTGAGAGAACTTACTTACAGGGGTGTTGTAGACAGAATATCAGAAAGGTAAAAATTATTTAATCAGAATGAAGCATCCCAAGCCTCTTCCTAAGAAAGACTGTACTTTGGTAATTACGCTATAGAGCTTTATGGAGACTAGGATCTTGCAGATGTGTGCCACCGTGCATGATTCTGAATGTCAGGTGGTTTTAGTAGTTCTTACCTCCACCCAGTTTCCAGACTTCCTATAAAATTCTCAGCTTGGTTGTGCAGTGTGTTTCTGCTGTGATTCCTGAAATTTTTCGTGATCAGACATAGAGCCAGATTAAAAAGCAGTAAGTACAATGCTTACTTGTATTATTTCTCTTAGATGTCAAACTGTCTCCTTCACACTCTCTTACCTCCCCTGTTCTGTTCCTTTTCTTTCTGTGGTGAAAGATTTTCAGAGTGGCTCTACTTTGCTGTTGCTCTTTATTGTCACAGGGTTTTTCAACATGTGGTTTGAGGCTCTCATTTCCGTATCTAGAGCCAGCACAGGAGGTTTCATCCTGAAGTTACTTTAATGATAAAGCAATGTCTTCTAAGCAGAAGGGAAAGTGTCTTTTCGCATCTTTTTAAATATTCTTGAAATACCAGTCACAAATATGCACACAATACAATAGTTTCAGAGATAATTTCAAAGGTGAAATCATGGAGAGACAGCAAAAGAAAACCTAAAAATAGTCCTTAAAATGTGTTCTAGATTTTTAATGTATGTTATACTGAGACAAGAACTGCTGTCAGACTGCACAAACACTATGTCCCAAGGCTTAACACTTAGAAAGGATACATTTATAGCTCTGTCAGTACTAAATTTATGTGAAAGCAGTCAGTGATTTTCATTTTGCAGTGACAACGTGGTGTTTAAAAATATCAATTGACTGATAAGAATACTTCCTTTTAAAGGTGAAGTTACATTGAAAGTGTCCAAACAAAAGAGTGTAATTTTGGGACTCTAGTAGGATAATCGGCATTCAGCAGCCAAATTTCTAGTTTATGTTTTCGATTTCTCTTTCCAGCTTCAAGAAAGTTATTTTGTTGATTATATTCACCAAAGAGAGAAGCAGAGCAGACAGACAACAGATTGCAGTTTTGTCATTGGACTCAAATAGAAGCTTTAGGATTCACTTCACTGACAGTGCCTGTTAATGCAGGTATCTCAGCAGGAATATGTGCAGGCATCTTTAAAGGTGGCTTTTCAAGAGAAGAAAGAAGCACAAGAAGGAAATATGAGCACTCATCGTGTTCTGATATCGCCAGCTAAGGTTGGAGACCTGTGCCTTACTTCTGTGTCACTTCCATATAGACCTTAAATAAACTATGTCATTCCGCTTCCTGTATACACCTTGTGCAAGAGCTGGGGATTATATCATTGCCTGCATTTAGTGCTTCTGGTTGGTTGTCCAAGGTATGTACACTGTCACAAGTGAAAAATAATAGGATAAAGATGAAGATGACCTGCTGCTTTCTTTCTTGCAGTGGCCTTGGAGATATGCTGAAAACAGAGAGCAAGGTGCACACTGCATCATAAGACCAAGAATCTTGTGAGGATATTAGGCATCTACAATACACAGTCTTGTGACTTAAACCACTATGAAATGTCCATATATTTTGCTTACTCATTTTCTGATTTTTGTATTGAAAGGCTTACTTGTATGTGCAAGCTTCAGTATGTGGACTCAGACACAACTAAAGGACTTTTGTCTGGAGACTTCTACGGATTTTGCAGTCTGTGCAAGTGCCCTTTTTCCTTCATGGTCTTCTACCTCCACCTGGAACTGCTTATATTTTAGTTCCAGAAATTTCTGATTCAATGATGATGGTGATCCATTTCTACCCTAGAACCTGCATACTGGGTGTGTAATATTTAACGGACTCAAACTTTGGTAAGACTGTTTCCTTAGGTCTCTCAACACTGTATGTAAAATAAAGGAATGTGAGATATTTGGTACCTTGTACAGTTTGGTAGATGAGGAAATTATTTTTAATGTACTGATAAGTACAGCTTTTGTAGCAATTTCACAAAGTGCATAGGAAGAAGTTATTCCTTCTTTAAAGCGAAGCCCTGACTCATAAAAGCAGTACAAATTGTACATTTTTTACAATTAGATATTGACAACCAATTCATACAAAAGCTAAAATTAATGTAGAAGCTTAAAAATTAAGCTGGATCAAGTGTTGCATTTGAATTTCCCTTCTTTATTTTTTGTGCTTTTGTGTAAGGAAACATGCCTTATATTTCTGTAAAACATTTGAGACTGAAAAATATACATATTTTTTCTTAAACATTTTTCTCTTTCTGCATTGAGAGATTGGTAAGTTACTGAAATGTCTTCAATATTCTTTCTAAACACCTCTTCAAAAATGAAGAGACACAAGATTTTACATCTGTTAATGCAATCGAGAAATGATGTCAGTAGAGAAATGCAATCAAGACATGATGTCAGTAGACACTAACTCTAGAAAAAAATCTGATACTTGGCAGCCTAAAACATGAATGGGACTTTGAAATGTAGTTCACACTGAAGTCCTACAGTTTCCAGCCTCGTTCAGTTAAATTATCAAACAAAACAGAGTGATTATAATAACTACTACCCAGTTATATCTGTATCTTCTAATTAATTACATTTTCTCACAGACATCCAGTCTCACACATTTATGTATTAAGATTCAGGCAGTGTTTTGTAATCTTCTTCTTCAAACTTTGGTGCCTCTGCGTGCATTAGCTCAAAAGGGAAGCCAAGAGGAACCAGTTACTTTCTCTGTATTTACCAAAAGTTGTTATTAAGTCAGTGGTACAAAGAACAGCTTCTTCAAATCTTGCGTATCAAGCCTACTTCCAACAATATTTTAATACCTTTCTTCCTGCTACTTCTTGCCTTGTACTTTGGTTTCAAATATCTTTATCTCTTTCTTCTCTATGTGCAACTGATTAAAAAGGTGCCATATAGAAAGCAAAACACTCTGACGGTTACAGGCACCCTCCAGAATAGCTTTCTCTGCCTCATGTCCCCATTTGGAAAAATTATATATCTTGGTAGTGACTCACCTGTCATTAAACTTCGAGAGCGTGTCACCACGGAACTGAAAAGAACTACTTTCCAAAAGAGCAAGTGTGTGTGTGTTCTTGCCATGTAGTGGATAGGTGATTACACTCTGCCATTTCTTTGCTCATTTCTTCCTGCTGCAAGGCCTATTTTAACAATGCTATCACAGAGAGGGAAAAGATTGCACAGAACTATTTGCTACATTAAAAGCTTTCCTTAAAAAAAAAGTAATTTAAACACTGTTCCTTAGGCAACAGTCAGAGATTCAGCATAGGTTATTACTAAGAAGGGAAATGGCTCCAGGTGCATGTAAATCTAGTTTGTGTCATTTCTTTATACTCTTGGAAAGCAATCAGTTAATCTCAGATCACCTCGTCAGGCATGCTCTTCTTTTTGCACCTAACTACTCATTTTCACATCTGGTACAGCTGAAAAAAGTAAAAAATATTTCTAGCTGGGCTGCTTTCCCTCTTCATGAATATGAGTAGAGAAATTAGGCATTTCTTAACTGCTTCACCTGTGATTTCGATTTCATTTTTCATCTCAGAGAACAGAGTTGTAGGAACAATGACTTTAAAATCCCTTCCCTTTGTTGATATTTATAAGCCACAGAGGGTGGAAGTTAAGCTCTGACCCTGTTTTCAAAGACTTTTCTCATCAGCCAAGGGCAGGAGCTGAGCTTCTGAGGGACCTTGGGTTCATAGTTGTATCACCAATGAGTAATGCCTTGAAACTGCATCTAGTTCTGCTGCACTTCAGATGTTTATGTGCTGCTGGTTTTAGCACCTTGATTAAAACTTAGTAGTTAACATAAAGTAACTCTCTTGTCACTATATATTTTCACTTTTTTACTATTTTTTCACCAGTCCTCTTTATGATCAGAGTAATAAAGGCACCTCTATAAGTTTTTCCCTGCCATTTTGTGCTTCTGACTCCATCAATAAAATATGTTGCAGCAGTGCTAAAGCAATGTCTCAGGCAGTTAAATAAGCTGAATGACCTTATTAAAAAGACATTTTGCAATATTTAAAAATAAGAGGAATATTTTACAGAAACCATGCAATTGACCAGTTCTGTGGCTTGCAATCCTTTTTTTTATTTTTTTTTTTTAATTCAGTAAAAGACAATCAAGAATTGCTCATTCCTTCACCTGCAGATAAACATGGAATGAAGCAGCCTGGGCAAATTTACTCCCAACAGAACATAATTATAGTTATAATTACACATAGATTTATTAAACATTACCTTTATTAATAATTGATATTTTCTTAAAGATTTGTAGACCTGTTAGCTTTTCCCCTTCCCTTTTTTTTTCGCTGTGTGTAAAGTGATGATCAGGTTCAATGTCTAATGAGGCAGCCATTCTGAACACGTAGAGACAAAGAAGAGGTTTCCCTGGCAACGAGGACCATGCGAAAGCTCTCAGAGCAGTTATTTCCCCTGTATTTGGGTTCCTTTTCTATTTAGGATGTCTGTTAGTGTGAGTTCACAGGCAATGCCTGGCAAGATTTTCAGAGATTACAGCTCCTTAATACACATAATAAAACACAGCCAAGGCTATGTTTTATGAGTAAACTGAAAAGTGGTGAGTTGACATATATGTTTTCGGGTTTATGTTTTTCTTTAAGGAAGCTTAAAACAATGGTTACTACAAGATCATTACATATGTCTAAGGCTATTAAATATATTAGCTATATCTCTTCAGCACTTAATGGGTCTCAGCAAATTTTGTGGGAGTTCACTGAATTCTGAGCCATATATCTGCTGTCACTAGAATAAGTGGTGATCTAGGTTTTAGTTTTGAAATACACATGAATTTTAGCACATATAGATGTGACTAAAGATTTAGGACCACATATAATATAACTCAGGTTTAAATCTCAGTTTAAATGTAGAAAAAGATTACAGCAATCAAGTATTGAAATATTAGGCAATTTTTACTATTTGAAAGCAAAAAGTAATTACAATAACATTAATCACTTTAATTAATTTAAACCTTTGCTTGCTAGGAACAATCTGAAAGCTATAAAGTTTCTATGATAAAGATTTATAAAGTCAGATTAAGAGATGAGCTCTTCCACATCCTTACAATTTCTTGAGAGAACTGAGCAGGTTAGTATCTCACCCAGCCCTAAGCTTGGTCAGTATCTCGAAATTGTTCATGCAGCTATCCATCTCAGCTGAGAGATTTGAGCTGGAAGGTGTTCTCAAAGTACACCTGCTCACACACATTAAACACCTAGTTTCAGTTTCCACTTCCTGTAGAACACAAGTGTTAATCTCTCGTCCAAGACGTTCACTGGGGCTGTGGAATAGAATAGTTCCAGTTGGAAGGGACCTACAAAGATCACCAAATGGAAAAAAACATCAAAACACTTCATTCCACCTGCTTCTTCAAGAGAATTCAAATCAACTACCTTTCTTTCCTTCTCATTCTCTCTCCGTCCACCCTTCCTTCCTTCCTCCCTTCTGTCCTCCTGCCCTAATAACCACAACCCTATGACTACAAGATTGTATGAGCAGATGGACAGCAAGTGTATGAATATTTTGAGGCAATAACAAGGATTGTTTCTGGATACGTACTGAAACCAGTAGATTTTACTGCAGTCATCATTTCGTCTGTCAGTAGCTGAACTTTTAAATCAATAATTTAGCTCTTTTTCTTTTTTTTTTTTTTTTTTGAAAGAAAGATCCTGAGCACTTTAAAGCTCTTCAAGTGAAAATAAAAGCATTAGGATCCCAAGAGGACAAAATCTCCCTACAGCCTTGAGTAAAGAATCTAAAAGGCAGAATTTAATATCTCTCTCTTCATTATTCACTATTGATGATCTGTGGAAGCTACATAAAGAGTGTCTATGCATACTGAGTAGAGTACTGCATATTTAGTGAGGACCTTGGGCAGGTGCATCTACTGGGATCTTAAACAGACGGCAACCAACTACCCCTGTGTGTGAGATAAGAAGCAAGGTTTTCTGATTGCCCTGGAATGATTAGAAGTCTAAAAAACAGCCTCTGCAAAGTTCCTTGGATCTAGTTCTTATACACTAAGTAAATCACTTGTCACAAGCTCAGCTGGGATCAATAAGGCTGGGAAGCTATTGCTTGGCTCTCCTTTATATTCTATCTCGAATTCAATTCCACTGTTCTACATAAAATCAAGCTAGTTGCAAAATAGTAAGAAACTAAGGAAGCGAAATAAAAATGAGAAATAGGAGTAAAAATAAATTAAAAAGTGGAACCTTGCTTTGAACTAGTGAAGATGATATTCTCATTTTTTCTCCTGTGAAGGCTGCAAAGGAAACTCATTTCAGCTTTGTAAGACCACAATGATTGCTTCACACACAAAATGAATCAGGCCTCTTGTTGGATTATGTGGGTGGTATTTCCACTCTTCCCTAGTGTGATAATTCACAGCCTGCAGCTGTGGCATGCAAACTCAAATATTTTTCTCTTTCTGTTTGGCTTTAGAAGGAAGGACGTGCATTCATTTGCTGTGTTTAAGAAAAAGGAAAAAAAAAGGAAGAAAAAAAGTTTAAGGCCCATTAAAGATTCCTTGTTTGAAATAGAGCAGCCATAAAATAAAACAATATAAAAAAAAAGTGAATTATTTTGTCTTGACAGCATATTTTTAGTGCAGTTACAGTCCAGTATTGGCAAATGAACAATAAGGCATGTACTTACTCAGGTGTATAAATAATAAGATAATAAGTTAACGGTTGCAAACAACACTTTCTGCACTGTGAAGAGCCACAGAAAGACTTTTTATCTTATATTTACTTACCTGCTCTTAAAGAACTAAATTTTCTCTTTATACAGCAAAATTGTTTGATGATATTAATACCTACTAAAAAATATTTCTTGTATTCTGTGTGTAATTCAAACCAATCAGATAAAACTTGAACCATAAACTTGCTATTCTATGTCATTAAAATCACTTTGCAAATTCCCACCTTCACTTCCAAGTACACTTTTATTACTCTAGGAATCTCTTCTCGCAGGATGAGGGAGGAAGTTAAACTTGAATCCAATGTTTCTTTGTTTGCTGCTACAACATAAAGTTCATCTTCCATGTACATTTCTTAAAAGCTGCTCTAAAGTTTTTCCATACCCTGTAAATAATTTTCTTTCCCTAATGGCTTGTTGTATTGTTTGCCAGTACAATAACTAGGAAAGCACTATTAACACTTAAGCTAATTAAGGTTTTCAGAAAACATTGGTGACATTGTTCTCATTAACAGACTTTAAAAAAAAATGCTATTCAGATGTATGAAAAAGAAGATTGCTTTTAAATCTGAAGAAATGAATGTAAGTGTTGATATTCTGGTACATTAACAGTTTGTTCCAGTACATTGATATTTTATGTGGAAATCCTACTCTGCAATTAATATGCCTGATGCAAATTGAAAAACCCATAATCCATCCTTCTCTGTTGGAATGTAAGAGCATATTACTATTGAGAAGCTACAGGATACCAGAACCATTTTTTAAAGTTGAATGCTTGTTACCTTAAATCTGCATATAAAATAGTTTGCTTTCAGGCTAGGTACTATATAACTGAATATATCATGATACACTTGAAAACATAAGAAATAACAATAATGACAATAATAATAAGACCAGTGTGTTTTGCCTCCACAGAGATATTTGTCTTCTAGCATCAGAAATTAAAAATACCTAAAAACTAAACATAAAATGTAATGAAATACCTGACTGTTCTAGCTAACAAGAGATATCTGGGTGGCCACTTCTATTAAACTTGAAAATCAGATGGTCATTATTATCTTACTAGGAATTTCCCAAATCTACTGAAAAGAAATATATTTTTGTACATATAATACCAATTAACAATTGTGTAAATGTAAATAAAACTTGTCATACCGTTTACTGCTTCCCGGAGACATTTTTAGCTGAGGTGATTGCTTGGGTGGGAATTAATACCTTTTCCTTATCAGATGTGAAATGTTTATTATGAAGGAGCAGGGCACTATGACTGTTCAGTACACTACTCTTCTATGAGTAACAGCAAGTAAGATTTGTACATTTTAGTGGTTTGTCACTGTATTGATCTTCTGAGTCAAGTCCTCTCCAAGGACTTATCAGAGCCAAAATAGATGGATATCATTGGAGATGTAACTTCCTGACCCAGTTTTCAGAAGACTTTGTCTTTTATGCTGAAAATGTGAAGAAAAATGTTCTCAGGAGGCTTTTTAACATTGGACACAGATCTTAACGTAAAATTACTCTCTGATTCAGATAAAAAGAAAATGTCACTAAAAGTGCAAGTTCTATCTGAAATTGACAGTGGCAGGTTCTGGAAGACTGTAGAAATCATTCCTTATTTCCAGAACCAAAAACGCCTAGAGGTCTTCTGTATTATTGGGCTTTTTTTTCTTCCCTTCTCTTTTTTTTTCCTTTGGAAGAAAGCATGCACCGGGTAGCCTGTGACTGTTTTTTCCTGAGGGGCTGGGAAACACTCCTCAACTAGAGTATTTCCTACAGCCATGGCATAATTTCACAATGGGATGAGACCCAGGTGAATATCCTCAATTTCTGGAGACATCTTGGTTTCTATGGAGAGAAAAAGAGGCTATGTTGTCTAGAAGAGATTCAAGGTGTTCTGCAGCAAGTCCTCAGTTTGGATGTCATGAGACCAGAACTGTGAAACGTGCCAAAATTGCCCCACAGAAAATCCGTAGTATATGTTAACCTTTACCTGAAGATCTCAAAGCACTTTGCAAACAGGAACAATTTTGGCTGGAAATGTGTTTGTGGGAAAAACTTTTACAAATTTGAGGAATAATTAGGGCAGGAAGAAAAATCTCTTAAAAATGTTCACAGATGCTTCTTTCCAGAGATATCTGGGCTTGGGATATATCAAAGGACACCAAGTTCCTCATATTTACTATAAAAATCATAGCAAATCATCAGAAGGATGACCAGCAATGTCAGTTTTTCCACAACCTCTGTCCTACACGATAGGAACTTTCATTCACCTTTTAAGTGTACCTTCTCTTTTTTTGGAAGGGGTCATAGTCTCAGTCTGCACATAGGAAGGACATAATGCAAGAATCAAACTGTTTTATTCAGTTGTAGCACTGAATAGCACGATGTGCAGTCTCAAATGTATTCTAATAAACTCCAGGGAGTTTAGAAAGAGACTTTTCCATTGTGACACATACTCTTTCCTCACAAGGTCTGCAAATTCCTTTGGAAAAGTGCATTTATGGGAGATATATTAACTGCAGACTAATGACATTCAGCTCTGACCCCAACCTAGTCTTCCCACTCACTGTCATTTGTTCTCTGAGCAAGGAATGGGTTGCTGCTCTAGCAATTTTCTCATGAACAATGACAACATCTCATTGTAACTCTTTCAGAATATTACTACTTCAAGTAGGTTATCACAAGCTAAACTCTGAATGAATAGCTCCAGCAAACTAGATTCTGAAAAGATTACAGCAAGACTTATTTCAAAAGGCTGATTAAAAACCTAGCTTTGTTCTTGCTTATGTTTTTCCTAACATGAAATAGGAGGTGGAACCAAGCCGCCAAACCCCAAAACAAAAAGAAAAATCCAAATGTGTGATTTATGGCTTCATTGGTATGGTATCACAGTTCAAAATCTTGCTTTTAAACAGCAAGTCTTCAAAGCTCTCTTGGTTTCACAAAGCATGTTCTCTTGATTCTTTGTCAGGAAAAAAAAAATGCCATTGAATATTGTACCCAAGGAGAAACAAATCCATGGCTAAATATCCAGTTTTGTCACTCAGCAATGCTAGTTCACAACTAGTGACAACAATTCAGGTTTTCATCTCTTTAGTATTTTCTCTTTCTCTGTTATGAAACTGAAAATTGCTGATGACTTTGAATTCATCTCTGAACTTTCATCTTTCCTTTCTTTCATGGGTTCATTAAACATTCCCTTCTGTGAAGAAAAAAGTAAAGTTACATTAAAAGTAAGATTTTCTCCTGTTACAGTTAGGCAGGATTTAACGGTTTGTAGTTTACCTGTAATATGTTCAAAAACAAGAAGAGAAAAAAAAACCTAGAATATCCAATTTGCTTAATCCTGTTAACTTTTGTAGGAAAATATTCTACCAAGAACACAGATTTTTTTTGTTTTCTTAATTATCATAGTGTCATCAAACTACCACTCTTTGATGTTTTCAGCTCTCTGCATCAGCAACAATAACATAAATCACCTCTGCTGGTTTTCCTCCTGTATGTTTCCTCTTTCCTTGTTCAAGCTGCTGGAGTATTCAGTGCTGAGGCAAACAAAGAGGAAAAAGCTTTATGGACATAATGCATGGACTAACGATTGGCATCAGACCTCATCGCATACTATTTCCATAAAATACACAGTGCAGCAGAATGAGAGCTTATAGACCTGCTGCTTTTTCCTTGATGTTGCAGGAGCAAGTTTACAAGATATATTAAATGAAAAATCTCCTTCTGTCCACTGCACAGAAAGCAAAGAGGCCATAATTCGAAAATGTTTATCCTGTCGCCACTTCAAACTCAATTTCAAGAGAATCTCTCAAGTAATGCACCTTTCCAGAAAGATCCCGAAGAATATAATGTAATTTAAACTGTTAGCAAGCAGATAGAGGATGCTACAAACTTCTGTGAATCCTCACAGTTCAATCACTGTATATGGTACCCTGATGCATTCCTAGGGGCTTCCAGTTAGAAGCCCTCAATAGAACACACCACCCCAGCAGCAACATTTTGTGTTACCAAAACCTAACTATATCATCTCAGTGGACGAACAGCACAGCGGCTCCTGCAGCTGCCCAATTTTGCATTGAAGGGCTGCATTCTGCACTGCTAGTACTGTGACTTCAGGTATTGCCGCAGCTGTGGGAAATAAACACCTCACGGGTCACATACCCTGAAAACTTCTTTAAAGCCAGACAAATGTTTAGTACAAGAAAATAAATAATGTGTAGCAATACATATACTCAATTAAGGGACACCATCTTTCTGCCTGTGCTTTAGAACTCCAAGAGATTTTGCTTTCTTACTCATGCAGCAAAAGTAGTTGGGATACTGCACAAACTTAGGAAATCAAAGCCCTCCTTCAGAGGATCACTCTCTGAACAGTATCCCCTTTCTGGGCATACGTGTAGATGTCTGAAACCAGAACATTCCTGAGGCCATACTCAGACTTCATTCTGTCCTTCTTCAGGAGGCAATTTTTAATCTTCTTCCTTCTACAGAAATGTGGAATGCCTGACTTAAAAAGTGCTACTGCCATTTGGATGTTACAGAGCTATGTTGAGCCTGATCTGTATACAGAATATGCAAATCATTGCTTCAGTGTTTACCTATGAACAAATAGTTCATCCTTCCCTGATTGATTTCTTCATACCCTGAAATCAACATTTCTTAGAAACATATGCAGTGATAACATTGTCTTACAGGAGTAACTGAAAATAATGAATCTAGCTCTCAGTCAAAACAAGATAGCACAAGAACAAAACAAATTTGAGGTGGTAATGACTAGGAGGTAAAGTTGTAGGCTTTGAAGGATGCTGTTGCAGTAACCAAGTAGGAGATTCTAAAATTCTATATAAATTGTCAAATATCATAGCTTTTTAAGAAAATACTTTAAAACTCACAATATTAACTACTATAGCAACTAGTTTCTTGTTCTGTGCGAGCTGCAATCACATCCATCTGTATGTATGTACGGAGATGATCCGTTATAACCTATTCCTGTATTTTGAGCTGTGCAGAAGTATCAGCACACTGTTTTAATAGCTTATGCCAACCTAAACCAAGTTTCCCTTTACTCTGACTGCCACTTCCTGCTGCTGCCCATCTAACTCTACTATTCTGTAATTCCTCCTGGCACATGAGTCCTATTGGAAAGTATTGGCATCCTGAGCTTACATTAGAAAAGTTAACTCCAGTGTCCCTATAACTGAGCAATGTCTAACAGGTACAACTTTGCCCTTAATTTGGTTTCAATTTAGGAAAACACTAATCACATTGGGAAGAAATTTTAGGGTGGAAGTTCTTTATTCCCATCCCCTGAAAGACCTTATTGAACAGCACATTCTTGAAGGGCTCTATAATTTGATGTAGCATAGAGTACTACCATTGCTTACTATCCAGCAGCAACTGCAGTGCCTCCGAGAGAGATCAGCCTGTCATGAACAGAGCAGCTGGAGAAATGAAGTGATCTGCACACTGTACGGCAGACAACCACATACTTATAGCTGAACATCCACTCTGGTGGCAACAGGCTGATAATGTTCAGAGTGGCTGCGATAGCTGACAGAATGGCACCAATGAAATTTTCTTCACACGAAACAAATTGACAAAGAATGAGCCTGAAAACTAGCAGTACTTAAAGGAAAATGAGGACAAAATTTGTTAAACTGAGATAGAATTTTAAATTAGATTTTTGTATGCTGAGTGGTTTCCTTGAAAATAACTGCATTTTATGTGTGATTATATATGGATGAAGTCTTTGTTTTAGCGGTTTTTCTTCTCTCCCCTTCACTCCCTACCAGACTGCTGATTTTTTCTCTCTCTTTTTTTTTTTAAAGTCCTTCACTATCTCACTGCACTTGTTCCACTTTGTTCCTCTTTCACCATCACACTTCAAAGACTTCCAGGAGTCAGACAAAGTCGTTTCAACAAGGTATCACCTTCCTTCACAGAAGGGCAAAATTCTTCTCTATATAAGGCAGAAGTAGTCTAGGTATCCTAACAACCTTTTATATTTTTTCTTTTTCTTTAATATATACTATAGCCATTACTGCTGGAAAAGTCTGAGACCAATGCAGCGAACTACAGTTGTTAAGGGAAACCATGTGATTTATTCTCCCCACATCACAGAGGCACTCTCAGTCACAGACTGGAATAGAATCCAGATCTATTTATCTGTTACAGGTTTTTATGTCAATGGTCCCAAGTCAAATCCTCTGGTTTAATGTAAAGAAAATCCCTTGCCTGAGAAAGTAATTTTTCAGATTATTTATTTTAATAATTAGTTGCTTTTAAAACATTGTGTAACTCCAGACTGGTTTTGGGCAGAAGAACTTGAGGTATTTTTATTTAACTATGCAAAGAAAGCCATCTCAGAGTCTCTGACTTCTGAATTTATATGATTATTTTTAATGATTGAATCTGAGTCCTTAGTTACACTGATGTTCTTTGTGGGTTTTTTTTTAATATATGCAGGTTCTGAGATCTACAAAAATTAGTAAAAGACAGGATGTGAAGCTATATATTTCATTTCAGTTGTACAGTTCTTAACTCTGTGAGGATGTCGTGATGTAAAAATGACTATGAAGACTGGCTCAGAGCCAAGCCATGGAAACTACTGACATTTTCTAGATTATATTACAGCTTTAAAAAACTTACTAAGCTATTAACATGTAGTTACAGAGGAAATTTGGACCACCTACTGGGTTGAATATCTTTTATGTGTAAAAAGACAGTGTCATTAATAATCAGTTTTATTTTTTTTTTATTTCAGTACATGCCATATGCTTTCACAAACTTAGATAAAGCTAGTAGAATACATAAGAGATAGGTCTGCACATACTCACTTTGGAAAGTGAGTAGGAATTGCATTTTTCAGTAGGAAATTGCAATTGTGGCATATAGTACAAACGTTTTACAGATACAGTGTTTGTTTCAATAAAGGAAATTAAATGTTTATGTTACAGCTATCATTGGTAGGATGTTTTAAAGACTGGGAGGATAACTGTGAATTTAAAAAAAAAATCGATTCCAAGGGAAATATAAATACTACTTGTCTAAAACAAGAACTATTACACAGAAACACACAGACTTCCAGTAGGCAAATGCTAGTTTCTCCGGTCTTTCTAACTGCACAGGTTTTCTCTTCCCTTCTAATTCTACAGCAGACTACAATGCCTAAAAAATCCCTGAGGACTTGAGCTAACTGAAACAGAAGAGCTGTTGAAGCACTGTATACAACACAAATACTTTTCACTACTCAGATACAAGCATCTCACAGATACTTCCTTATCGTTTCAGCTATTGCCATTTGTTCTTTATCCTGCAGAATGGTCTGAACCCAGACACTCTTTAAACTGGTGTTGTGCAAAATCTATAGCTATACCCAACCCTGATTTTTTATAATTAGCTTCACCTTTAACTTCTGTGTGTTTGCAAATGGATTATCTCTATTGGCCAAAGAGTCTTTATATTTCCTATGTCAACTATTTAGATCATTGTAATGTAATCCAAATAATCTAAAATGTTGGTTTTATGCTGCTCCTTGTGCATTCTTTGTGAGTTTTTTGGCCAGTGTGCTTAAGGGTTTTCTGTTAGTTTGCTTTATCTGTGAGACCATCCCCAGCCTCCTTGCATTGTGCAGTCTCCCACAGGTGATACATAAAGGGATTAGGACTGTGAAAGCTTCACTGAACCAGAATAAGCATAGTCCTCTGACCAAACAAAGCTGAAGGGAGATAACTTCTCAGGCGTTTGCTAGAATCTTGGATTCCTATAGCAGTAAGTCCAGACACACCCTGAGGTCCAGACTCATTTAATGTGTTGGAAGGCCTCATAATGGATAAGGTTATTCTTTCAGCTATTTTGTCATGTTATCATCCCCCTGACAACTAGCAGCCTCTCTGTTTTATGTGGATTAAGTGTGTGTCAGCTGCTATTTTTTCGCATATCCCTATTACATAAGCCCTGTTTTATTAAACAAGACCACAATAGTAAAAAAAAAAAAAAGCCAAAAAAAAACATTGTTGTGTAATTAATTATGGTTGTTTGTACACTGATAACATCAAATCTGTGTTTACCCTGGTTTTACAGAATTCTGAATGTTTGCTTGCTAACAGCATGGTAATTATCAATGAACAGGGAAAGACAAAGCAACATATATACACAGCCCCTTATTTCTGCATGTGACTTCTTTACATCAAACACACAATAAACACACTTCTTCATAACTCACAAAGGGCTAAGCCAAAGTCATCAATATGGGTGAACAAATCCATGTTTTGAAGCCTATGCTCTGTCTGATACTCTAAAGTGGATATGCAGAAGATCATTATGTATTCTTCACCACAGGTCAGTTGCTTAGCTACCAGAGAAGTAGAGAGCTACTAATTGAAAGTATTCAGTATTGCTGGCAAAATTTGCTGCAGGACACTGGTCTTGGAAACCGTCAGATATAAATCTTGCAGGAGGAAGAATGAAAGAAACATCCACACAACATCGTCTTGCTGAAAATACCAAATGTCTTTCTTCAGTATTATGATGTATGGATTATCATCAGTAAAATGGTATTGATTCTGATGATCAGTCATCAAATGATCCTGTGATGGATTTAGTAGTTGCAGAGATTAGTTATTTGCAGCAAGTTAATATACTATGGTTAGATATTAAAACTTTCTATGATTCTATGATTTCTATGATTCTAAATGTAATTATTGTTGCAACTACTGGAGTAATTTCCTATTTATGTAGCTCCAGCACATTTAGAAGTGTTTAATTACCTTCAGGGACTTCTAGTTAATAGGTACAGCTATTAAAAGTGTAAAAAAAAAAAAAAAGACAACTGGCCAGAATATTACCTGCTTGTGAGATCCCTAATTGCTAAAACTTTTGCATTTTGTTCACGTGCAAATCTGACACTCTGTAGTGAAAACAAACACTCCACTTTTTTTTAGCTCGGAGAAGAATTCGACAATACAACATTATCAGCTTTTCTTTTCACAGTATTCTCCAGTGTAGGTGCTCTTTTTATTTTTTGTTTCCTTTGTAGTCAATGTTTTATAACTTCATTTTCTGACAGTACTAATGTCTTGAATATAAAAGTTAAAGCCGTCTTATTGGGGTAAATGAGAGGCTCTCTTTAATCTATTGTCCTCCTATCAGACTTTCCAAATGAGACATTTTCAACCTTTACCTTTCAGCTGCTAGGTTAAAAAAATAAACTTGATCTAAAATTACATTCTACTGCAGTCTTTGCATATAAAGCATTAGGAAAGCATTACTTGAAACAAAGTCTCAGCAGTTTTATTGAGAAACTTCAGTTAAATTTCCTCCATGGAGAAGCGTCTCCCAGATAACTTCACATGCATTCAGTAAATCTATATTTCCATAGATACATAGTTTTTAAAGTTAGGAGGGCTCATAATGCTGACTTTGTTTATCTACCATTTCATAGATTTGACAGAAAGTAAGTGAATGAAAGTTTGCCATATTTTTCTGATTTCCAGAGAATTTAAAGCCAAAGACAAACTTTCAGAGTTTCTGGACCTATTTAAAATACATTCTTTAGTTATTATAGAGCAGCTGATGCTTTTATAGTAAAAAAACCCATGCTATTACACTGCCCCACAAAGCCTTTTGTCCCAGGATTATCAGATTACTTACCAGGAATTCAAATTCTCATACCAAGATTTCAAGTTCCTGTAACTGGATGTAGAGTCCTGAATTTGAGTAAATAAAACAAATTTAACTGACAGGCTGCCCTTTGTTAATTTAGCACATTTTTATCTACCCATTCTTTCATAGCCTAGCTGCGTTAACGAATCAAGTATGATATTGCAGGACTCCAGCTATATAACTTGCAACGCTGTAAATCCTTTTTTCTAATGTCACATCATTCATTGTAAACTTGAAAAAAAAAGCCACTACTTTTTGCTCAAGTTGTACAGTTGTCCATTACAGAGTATGCCTAGGCTTGTCCCTTTGATGCCTTTGTAAAATGTCCCTAAACCAAGTCATCAGGGAAAGTAACAAGTGCAGCTTGTTGGAGATGGCTTCCGCTCACACAATTGCATGTTCTAAATAAGACATCCACTTGAACATCCATATATTTAAGACCGCATCACCTTGCAGTCAGGAAAAGGTCATCAAGGCAGTTTACACTTCATAGAACTAGTACATGATCCACAGGGAACATTGCACAAAATACCACCTGAAGCACAGAGACATGTTTAGCTGTTTCCTTAGACAAAGGAATTTTTATCCTTCTATAAAGCAGTTATAGTTCTACAAACACTACAGCATCACTCAGTAGTCTCAGCTAACATCTGATATCCCAAAGTCTAGGGAACAATAGCAATGTCATTGCTTCGTTGACATCCCTTCAGACTTTCCAGAGATGATTCTGCTATATTTAAGCTCTACATTTTTCTTGGTTTTCCTTTCTCTAACTTTCTCTTTCAACTTTTAAATTTTCTGTTACATGGAGAAAGTAGATTTCACTTCACAGATTTAACTGGAAATGTTAACACCATAATCCTCATTATAGGAGTATTTTATTGCATATTCCATCTGCCTTATCCTTAGTACATGTTCAGAAATCCTTGGCTTCCTCTAGAACAGCAAGTGGATTAGAAAGTGTTGGTTTGTCCCTGTGCTGTCTCTCGCCTGCCTCCTGCCACTTGCCTGTCAGCTACCCTCCCGCAATGGCCACTGCACCTCTGTAGCTTCCGTCCCACAAAGGATGGAGGAGAGGTAATTTTCATTGTTAGTATCCATGGTCAAGAAGCTGTGCCTTGAAGACCAGTATGATTTACCATGCCAGACAGAAGACGAAGAGAAAGCAGCAGTTATTAGTACTTCTTGACCTAAGATCACATCTACCACCTCTCTAAACTGACTCTTTAGGATAATTTTTCAAATAGTTCTCTTGCCTCCCTGACAACAGCAAAATTTACTTGTGGATGTGTTATCCCCTTACCTGAACCTTTTGGATAAAATGTATGTGTTTTCCTCTGACAAGTGCTTTTCCTCCCTTGTCAACATTTTGGAATGTCCTGAAGTCCATAGAGACAATTCAGGGGTGAATGAATCTTTGGTCCCTTCGTAGGTATTCTTATTTGTTGTAAATAATAAAACTTCTAACATAAAATACTTACGTGTGTTGGCAAATACTGTTCTAATTTGGGGAAATAAGCAGGTGGTGATTGAAGGAAAAATACTTTTCATCCCAGCAGATATTAAGCAAGATTCAAACAACTAATAAAGTTGCACATTTCAAAAAAGAAGGTATGAATAGTTTACAAAAAATAATTGGAAAAGCCTCAGTTGATGAAGTCTCTGGACTGTTGATATTCCATTTCAACAGCTCTGGACATTCCAAAAGACTGAAACTGCCACTGTACATCTGGTTTAATAGGTCAAAAAAATGGCCCAAATAACTACAGATTTTTCAGTCTGTCCATTTTCATAGATTAAATAGCAGAAATACTGATGCAAGATTCAATACAGAGATATAAAGAAAGCTAAATTAGTTAACGACAATTAACCACTTGAACAAATAGAATTATCCTTGGATGCTTGGACATATCAACAACAATACGCTGAATGGAATAAGGGAGGTTATATAGTACCTGTGTATGGCACTGGACTACCGTGTCTTCTTCTGTATTTCATAATTCAAGACACACAATGATAAATTTGAAGGCAAAAACAAAAAAACAAACACTCCGCGACAATTAGAACTCAGTTGGTAAGGTTACAGACAGATGAAATGGAGATGGCTTAGTTAGGTGGAAATGTGTCCAAAGGCTGATTGTGGAATTTAGAAATTTGAATAAGAAATAAAGCACAGATTTTAAATATCAGTACTTTGATGTATTTCGCTGACTTTAAAATCAACAATGAGATCAGACTACTTGATCAGGACCTAGATTTACAGACTACTAAACTAAGTCTGCCTCTTTGATTCTGACAAATTAATCTGCAACAAGAGTCAGCAATGCACCCTTACAGCTAAGAAGGCCAACTGCACTCTGGTCTGCATTAGGAAGAGCACCACCAGCAAGCAGGTCTAGGTAGTGGATTCTTCACTTCTACTCATTACTGGTGTGGTGTATCCAGTGCTGGGCTCCATAGTATGAGACACAAAAGTACTGGAGAGAGTCCACTGAAAGATCAGTAAGACAATCCTGTTGAACTAGGCCAGTCTGAGAGAGCTCGAACTTTTTGCCTGGAGATGAGAAGGGTCAGGCAGGATCTTATCAATGTGTATCAATATTTTATGGGAGGGAATAAAGATGTAGGATCCCAGACTCTTCTCAGTGGTACCTAACAAATAGGCAGGAGGCAGCAGGCACAAATTGAAATATAGAAAATTCCATTTAAACCCAAGAAATGTTGTAATTGCTGTAGAATCATAAAACGGTTTGAGTTGTAAGCAAACTTTTAAAGATCATCTAGTCAAACTCCCCTGCCGTGGGCAGGGACATCTTTTACTAGATCAGGTTCCTCAATGCTCTAAGGAGATCAAACACTGTAACAGGTAGCCCGGAGAGGCTGTGGAGTCTCCATCCTTGGAGACAGTCAAAGCCTAACTAGACACATTCCTGAGCAATCTGCTCTAGTTGATATTGCTTAGAGCAGTGGGATTGGACAAAGTGACCTCTGGAGGTCCCTTCCAACCTTAACAATTCTCTGATTCTATGATGAAAAGAAAAAAGGACACTGCTGTAGTATTGATGTGTACTAACAAAACCGTGAGCAGAATTTTGAAACGGAGCTTCCCACAAAGCTTTGTTATTAGATACTGAAATAGTTCATATATATGAAAATTTATCTATGAATTATTATAA
>Ga0181612_160490_pt1 | contig 20776 bp, 10 predicted proteins | sample HoacroProtozoa21_FD_119630 | JGI IMG/M metagenome (GOLD analysis project Ga0181612, IMG submission 119630) | Hoatzin crop microbial communities from Cojedes, Venezuel. Combined Assembly of Gp0051906, Gp0051904, Gp0051908
TGAAATTTATATTTCAGCATCTTAGGAAGTACTTTGTATTCTTTTCTTACATATCTCCCTATTTCCTGGGATAATGCTGCACCTATCTAAACCAAGCACTCGTGCAGTAGGCTGCCCTAAATTTTAAAACTGTCAAGCAAAGGCTGCACACTCTGAACACTAATATGTTCAGATTAACCTTTTACCGCACACAGAATCTATCTAAAAAAGACATTATAAAGTAGATACCTAAGCTAGCCTCCTAGGCAAGGCAGCTTAAGGATGGAGTAAGTCACTCTCCAAGCAGACATCTAGAATAAATGAAACACAGCCTAAAGTGCTGCTTGGTCTCATCTAACTGTAGCCTAACTCAGCTACACGCACCTGCACTGTAGACAATAAAAACATATTTCTCCTTATGAAAGACCGTAACAAACATTATCAGTTTTGAAAGTATTAACAATATTTACATACACATTTTGCAAAGGTGCTCCGCCTTAAGTCTGCAGGTAGGGGACAGCACCCTAAAGCCAAAAACATAATCTAATCAAGAAAGGCATTACAAATATTTGTAAGAAGCTTGGGGAAGACGAGGAAGAATGTTACCATATGATATCCAGAATTATAATCTCTTGGAACAAGGATCATCCAAAATCATGGTAATATATTATACACAGCTTGAAGTGTAGCCAAAAAGAAATGCAGGATCAAGCCATGTTATCGCTAGCTAGAGCAAATGAAGGTTCTCAGACAGCCTGCTCTAGGTATTTCCTTTAAAGATCAGAACAGAGAAAGCACAACTCTCAGGAGGTTTCAGGTCACGCTGACCAAACTCAAAAGCTAGATGAGAAAATGGAGCCAATAAGGAGACTGACTGCTGTTCAGTATAACATGAAACGAACTTGTAGTTTTATATTTTTTGTAACTTTGCTCTATTATTACAGATCTATGTTTTAAAATGAACATTCTTGTACCTAAATATCTTGTCTAGTGAGGTGTCCAATACATCACTCCATCAGACCAAGCAAGACTCAAGGAAGAACCATCAATGCCCACCACCAAAGAGGTGGCTGTAGAGTTCCCACCAAGAGCTGCCCACCTGGCGATGCACTCTACTATAGCAAAGGCAGATGAGGAGCGTCACTGTGCTGGAGCTAACCTGGCAAGTGCAAGCCTGTGATGTTTTGGCAAGAAGGAACATACAGGGGAGAGAGCCTACATCAGTCCCCTTTTCACTTGCTTAAGGTTTATTTTTTATTGCCTGGAAGATGGTATGTTTTGCTGGAACCTTAACTGTTACATTTCTTGCTGTTTCCCAAACTCAACATTTAGTCATACGAAGAGGTTAAGAACTGAAAAGCTTAAATGTTTGTGATGTTTAAGCGTAACTGTGTTAGCAACCTCTGGCTTACTTAAATATTTTTTGTGAAGTAAAATGCTGAGGAAAATATTTTCCACTGCAGCACGGCACTCTTTAAAAAAAATCAATCCTAGACTATTAACAATGTTAATAACTTTCCCATCTAATTATTTTTAAGTAAGTGAGGAAATAAGTGAAGATAAGTCCATGGTGTTTCAAATCTTTAAAAATCTCATAACTGACAATGAAATAGAGATAAAAGAAATAAGATCAGAGTATACAGCATATTTAAAGAAAGCATATGATCACTGCATAGCACGAGGTGGCCTCTGGGCTGCAATCAGTCAGGAACCCCTTGTAAAATTATTACAATGATACAATGAAGTGTTTCTGGTTCAAAAAGTAAGAGTACTAACACTGAGTGAAATCCTTGCCCCATTTGATCTTAATAAAAGGACTACAACAGGGAGATACACGGTTCCCTATGGCCGGATCCCTATGGCTTTGCACAGCTGTTCTGGAAAACCAGTGTGATTGCTGTGGAGTTTTTAGAATGGGCCTGCAGCAATATTTTTGATATGCGGCTAACTCAGCTAACATAAGAAAGCAAGAACATACAATAAAGATCACAATGTCTGGAGACTTGAAGAGAAGTGGGACTTAAGCTTAGTAAAGATAAGCCAAATATATCCTTGTAAGCTGACAAAAATGGTCTTAAACTAGCCAGTTAACTTGGCAACTACAAATACCAATGAATCTGAACATTCAGATGTAAAGGAACTTTAAGCCTAGATTGGTGTTGAAGAAAAAAGGTTGAATCACAGTTACTGAGAAAGACTGATTTAAGTTGTACAAGGCCATTATATGGCTTGTGTTTTCTACAGAACTGGGACAGGCTCACTTATCTCCAGGGGAACAATGTATTTAAAAAAATTAAAATTGAAATAAAGTAAAATTGTCAATAAGGTGAATAACTTAGGGCTAAATATATATATACACACACATCTGTGACGAGGTATAAACAGAGATGCAGACAGAAAGAAAATTGGGCAGATCTCAGGGGGCTGGGAAATGTCAAGGTGTCAGCTAAGTTCATTTGAACATCCTATAGCAGGCTTCCCATTTAAATCCAACATTTAAAAGAAAAATAAATCATCTACAAAAGGCCAAGGACTGACTAGAAATGGTAAAAATACACAGGTTACATGAAGACGAGGAACAAAAGAATGGCCAAGAGCTCCGAGTGCCCAGAAATCTGGAGGGAGCTGGAGAAAAATGTGAGACTGCAGAAGCAGAAAAAGGATGTAGTACTGAAAAAACAGGAAAGAATCAACCAACACTAAGACAGACAAATTTATGATCTACAAATATTTTCATGCATAACTCCAATTCAATGCATTTCTGTTCAAAATATCAAGTACTGAAGTCCAGTCTAGAACAATGCTGGGCAGAGAAATTCTCTTCATATACATCAAATCCAAAGTTTTCTTAAAAAAAGAAAAAAAAAAGAAAAAGCGGAAAACATTACTTTGAAATTCCAGACACTGCAGACATTTTCATGTTTTGTAATTCAATGGCTACATACTTCAAAAATTAAAACGATTTCCTCTTCCTTTCGCCTCTTCTCCTTCCCATGCACCAAACAGAAAGAAAACCCCAAACCTTAACTATTGCATAGATAATTTCTAAAAAAAACCTTTTAAATAAGTTGTCAAATAACATATATGTTGCTTTTATCACAAACTGGCTTTGTGTTTCCCATATGTTTTCATCCATTCTTCCACATGCTGTGAATTTTTTTCATTTGACATTTGCATATTGCAATGCCTTGTTTGTTGATTGACATTGCTCACTAAAAAATTCTGTTAGCATTGAAGAATATTAATTGAATATTCACTTAAGCATTCTTTGTGCTTCATTGTGCTGGAACCTTATTATCTTTTTTTCAAGCACAACTGCACTTTATCCAATGCAACATATACAGGAGATAGTAGTGGAGATCATTATAATGAACATATTTTAAACAGTTGGTTTCCACACAGTTATTCAGCCCAACTCCAGGGAAACAGCACACAAAACATGTGCACAACTTCTTCCATGAAAAAAAAAACAAGTTCCTACTGATTGACAAGCATTTTAATCTAAAGCTTTTTAATTCTCAAACATCAAATTCTATCAAATGATCACACTATTCTGCAAAGTTGTTGTTGGATAGCTTCACGTCTAACTTCCTTCCATTTTTACTTTTGATGACATTTACTGAAGATAAATTTTAAAAAAACCTAGTGATGTTTCTAATATCTTGACTTGATGCTCAACAGAAACCAGCAGTAACTATTCACCCAGTCCAGTATCTGCAGATACAAAACGAAAAGAGTGTTCATTTTGATGCTATTTGAAAAGGGCAAGCTTTTAAAGAGATTTGAAAAGCACATCAAATTTTATATTTCAGTCCATATTGCTTGTACCAGTTCAAAAAAATACACACAAAAAGCACGTCAGTTTCTGAGGTTGCAACACCAGTTTCTCAATACAAGGATTCAGGCACACGAGATATCCATACCTGTACAACAAAATAAAAATAAATTAAAAATTACCTCCCTTCAGCGTGGGCTATAATTCAGGGAGAACAGTGACCATTTGCTTCTCAACCTGGTGTGTGCAGTCTTAGAATCATCTAGGAATACAGCATCGACTCCTTCTCTACCATGTCACAACTTGTCCTTTACAGACGAAGTGCTGAACTGCAAACACAGAGCTAGCATGGCCTCTCTCAAGGATGCAGGCTTTGAGATGTAACTCTCCAAGTCTCCCGCAGTGCGTGAAACGGAATTTCTCAGATAACTGAATATACATTCCCATACTTTTAATGTATCAGTTGCTGAACATATCAGTTGAAAACAAGACCTTTATATTCATTTTGACCATTATTCCTTTCAGAATTTATGGGTTTCCTTATTCCTCTCATGAGTCTCTAAATATCACCCCATAGTATAGTACACGAAAACCAACCATCATTTCTTTGTTCCCTTGTCCTCTTCCACTCAAGTAGAAATGTAGACAGTGAAGGCTTGTTCTAGGTAGTGCTGGATGTATCCTAGTAGAGTTATGATGGCCTGAAGACCTAAATGAGGCAAGGTTGGTGGTACAGGTAGTATCTTTCACCTCCCCCAAACTGGCTGGGGAGGAGAAAATAAACAATAAAACTCAGTCCTTTATCAAACACAGATCCAGCAAACTTCAGAGCTAATTGTAACTAGTATGTTGTTCTAGGGAGGCATTTCTGTTTATGTATTTTTATAATGGTATATTTGACTGTGCCGTTAGGTTATAGAAGGCAAGGTAAAAAACCCATATTTCTGCCCATTTAAGAAAAGTATGGGTCCATGATTGCTATTAGTTCTCATCTGCGTAACCATTTTAGACTCACCCGTGAGGAATTTTTATCTTCAAGGCATGCAAGTTTAATATTTACTGTGCAGAGCCCTGTTGTCCCAAAGGAACAAAACACAGACAGTAGCTAAACAACAAACCCAACGACTCCAGTTCAATTTGTCTACCAATAAATGGCTTTTGTTAGTTCAAAAATCCTTGTAACTCACCCAGAGAAAGTTAAGAATAAACAAACTGTTTTCAGTTTGAAGACGGAATAAACCTTTTTGTCCTTGTAGTCCTTCCCATGCTTGAAGACAACATTTAGCCTGACTTTTTAATCAAGCAAACAAAGCTAAAATTTTTTTTTATAACATAATCATATTGTGGAGGACAAACTCCAGAACTGCCATTTATTTTCTAATATGGCACAATATATATTTAAATAATATATTTAAATATTTTAAAAATATATTCTAAAGCATTAATTCACAACTCTCCAGGAATATCAGCTAGCATTCCTCAGGATATATGATGACTTCTATCAAGCTCCCAGATATAACTTTGCTACATAAATTGACCATTTTAAGTGAACATTTAGATCAGGTGCTAATTGAGCTTGTAGAAATTCTATTTTTAAAAGTCATTAAACTTTATACAGTGTTATATTCTATTTATATAAAATTATGTAAAATATGAAACCATTTTTGAACATGTGGCTCAGACTACAACAGTTTGATGTACATCTGGAAGCTGGTTAGTGCAGGATATGCGAAATAAAACAATTACGAAAAAATGTTGATCAAGGGTCATTTGGTTCTATTGTTCTGTTGAAAGAAATGACTGTTGAAGTTACTGGAAATTGTGACAGCACCCTATAATCTGTGCAAATGCTCAGGCCAAATAATAACTGTGACACAGCGGTGTGTGCTTTCACTGGCAAAAGCAAAATGACGTAGAAAGACATTGCAAGGACATTTCTTCTGTAATGGCTCAAATGGCCTCTTGTGATTCCTGGAGCTGAATGCGCCTAGACAGTGCATAAATAAGGGCAAAATCCTACCTTATGTCACTGTGATTGACTACTACAGAGCTGGGGAGGGGGAAATCAAACCCTTCAGTAGAAATAGATTCTGTCTTATCTGAGCTGCACAGGAAAAACCCTTCTGAAGCATGATTAGGACACAAGATACACGCTCACCACAGAGCCTGTCAAGTCTCATACCTTACACATTCAGTGAGGTCACTGCACCTTTCCTAGAGATAAACAGCAATTTCCATTTCAATGAGGAGGAATCTAGCACATACACGGGCATGTTCTGGACAGGCTGAAAATACTGAACACGTGCACTTCTTTGCAAAAGCAGCAGAATCAGCTGCTTTTGCAAGCTATTTCTCCATCTAATGTGCTAAGCATCAGGAATTTCAGACTAAAGTTTCATTGCAGAGACAACAGAGACTCATGGAACATAAAGCTGTTACATACAGATATAAACACACATACATAGAAACACCGTGTATACCACTCGTATGTAATTTTTACCGTTGCCTTGCTTATTAAAATAGGCCAGGCGTGCAGCCTCTATCTGGAAATAAGCATCCCACAAACTCCACCTAAGACTGACCAAAGTGTCTCCCAGAGGGTGTCTCAGGCTCTCATGGGCCTATTCTTATCCTGTTTGAACACCTTTGCTCTCAGTTTTATTTGAAACCTGAAGTCTTTTGTTTGCCCACTTTCTAGGGAAAGTTAATACTGTTCCCAGGGGTTATCTTCTCCCGGTGCTGTCAGGCAGGCAGCTTTCAGCTAAACTTGAGAAGGAATGCATGCACCCAGACCCTATGGAATACAGCAGATACATCAGTACGAAGGTATTATTTACACTTTCAATGCAGACCCAGCTCGCAGCTCACGTTTGAATAGAATAGACTAGACTATTTCAGTTGGAAAGGACCTACAACAACCATCCAGTCTAACTGCCTGACCAGTTCAGGGCTGACCAAGTTAAAGCATGTTGTTAAGGGCATTGGACAAAAACCTCCTAAACATTGACAGTCTTGGAGCATCAACCACTTCTCTAGGAAGCCTGTTCTAGTGTCTGACCACCCTCTCGGTAAAGAAATGCTTGATTTAATTGAGGGTCCAAAAGACAAAACAGAAAGCTTGTGGTGATAAATTAGGTACTTACAATACCCTTGGAAATAATGAAAACATTTAGCTACTTAAAGTAAAAAAAGCCTGAAGTAGTTCTTATGCATGGCCAGTTCATCATACACCTTAGTTACTGTCAAGTTTTTATACCTGATACTGTTTCATGGCATTTGTATGGGCATTTCCTTCTGTACCATGTAGAACATGACAAATATTTCCAATTCTTCCAAACCCAAAACTATCACTAAGCCTGGAAGGTAAAGATAATTTAGGGCCTCCTAAGGACAACATATTCTTTCACTCTTAGCCATTTCCTTCTCAGGAAAGTCATCTCACAAAAATCTACACAGCTTTTTACTAGGTACTACATAGATGACACACAGTAAAACAAAGGACAACACAAAAGTTCTAGATGTGCTGAAGCAGCTACCTAACATCCCCTAAAGTGGAGCCATCTTCTCCAAAATAAATTCCTGTCACAAGACATTAATGACTCTCTGGAAGTTTCTAATCCATTAAGATCTTGGCACTAACATTCAGAATCAACTGTACAAAAGGCCAGATTGTGTTTTATGAGCTACTGTAAGAGTTGTATTCCCCTGGAACAATGGAGATCAAAGTCCAGAGTGATTCACGTGAGAGCTTGGTCAGAGATTTCACCAGTTTTAAGACAATACTGAATATTCAATAGAGGAAAGGGCAAGAATGGCTATCCCAGTTGCAATTAGCTAACCTCTTAAAGTGTAGTACCTTGTGCTGCAGAATGCTTCAATGAAGGCAATTAATTATTGACAGAAAAATATTTTTTCCCCAGCCTACGCAATGAGAACGTTGGATCCAAGCCTTCTGGCCAAACGGAGAAGATAAATGCTAGGCTTATCACTAAAGAAAACGTCTGAGCCACTGGTCTACTCAAATAAATTTGAAGGCAAGAATGGATGTTCCTCTAGCTCTTGCTCTTCAGTTTCCTCACATCTACAACAAGTGCACTAAGATGAAACATGACGTCATTTGTACGCTGGGTAAATCTACAAAGCACACATGAAATTAAATATGGTTTTGGCTGTCCCAAAATACCACCTTGAAAATGCACTTTTAGCCATAAAAATAAATTAATGAGATTTAAACAGGAACCACAAAGTCTATTTCTTCAAAACCACTTCTGAATTTAGATCTGAATATCAAGAAGCCTTTAATTTCTATCATTAATTTCAGTCAAAACATGGTCTTTTTTTCTGTTATCTACAACAAAGACACTATTATCAAACTACTTGCATCACAGTTCACTTCTCTTGTATTGAATTGTTGGCCAGGACCCCCCAAATAATATCATAAATCTGATACCAAATAGGTCTCATTGACACTGGAATCATTCTTACAGATTCTCTGCTTCAACAGAATTTCAGTTGCTTTTCAGTCTTTCAATGATGACTTCATATATGCATTGTAAGTGGCCTAACAACAAACTGTCATGTAATTACCTCTCAGAAAGCAGGGAAACCACTCAATAAATCTCACAAATATCTCACACAACATGTCTTCAAATTACGCTTCTGTACATGCAGTTTTAACACCCCTCTTCCATTTTCACAATATTCTTATTCACACAACAGTCATATTTTGTTTAACATTCTTAGATTAGGATCTTCTACAAGAAATAGTATATATAGGAATTGGCATATGGAACACTAGAGCACAAAAAAAGCATATAAAACCAGATGTTTACATCTAAAACCTCATAGTTCAAGTATTAGTAAAAAAGAATTCTGAAAGACTCAGTACTTTGAAATTTGTGTGCGAGAAAGCTACCACACCCAGTGGATCTGTAATTTTTACAGTTTCTTAACAAACTGCTAATTCCAAGAACAGAGGTTCCAACCAAGTGTTGGAAAAGTAGTATTGGCTTAAAGTGCAAGGAATTAAAATGTATTTTCTCTTTGTCAGAATGTAAATTTAGGCCAAAGGTCTTCTTTTTCTCTCCCTAGGGAAGGCTTAGAAATGCTTATTGTCCCATTTTACTCTATGAAATTTAGCCCACAGCAATTTGCTTCTATTATGGTGGATACCAAGTGTTGCTCACATATTCGGCCTAGATTACTAACTTTACTGGAATTCCTTTCAAGAATTAACTGATTAGTATGAGCACACAGTCTTGGTCTGGCTACAAAATTACCATACTCACTCAAACCAATTCTCCTAGTGAGAGGGTTTTTTGTTGGGTATACAAAGAACTGCATAAACAATTCACCATGCATAAAAAAACCCATAATGTTCATTTTCATTACACACATCCTTGTGATTTCATGAAAGGAGTGAATAATATATTAGACTATTATTCTCAATGAAAGAATATATGCTAATAGAGGATACTAAACAAATTCTGATCTCTACTGTATCCACGTGATCCTGCTGAGTGCACTGAAGCTGACTGAACAACCACAAACATACAGTTTGGCTCTTGAAGGGTATCCATATTGTCTAGCTAAGATATACAAGGTAAGTAACTCTGGCTCACACCCTAGAGGATATTATCTCCATCAAAAACTAGGGTCTTGACTTCAGACGTAGTACTTGAAGTAAACAGGAGATATAGGTGATGTGAATAGCTCCCAAAATCATGGTGGAAAAAACCTCATTATTTGAGGTTGGTAATAGTCAAAGACCACAACAAAAAATTACCAGCCAACTTGCACTTAGATATGGCTGTAACATGACTTCAAGAGTTTTGTGGTGAAATCAAACCTCAAATGAAATCACCAGCTTCAATGGCAGGACATAGCACTTGGATTTTACCTACTTTTTCTTTTATTTTACATGAATGATTAGAATTTCCATTCATTTTTGTCATCTTAGCAATCCATAAACCCATAACATGACACACATCATGTTACCACAAATAGTTCAGAGGTAACAGAACATAAATTTTCCTCACAGATAACCATTCATTAATCTCTCAAACAACAGGCATTCATACAGATTATCTAAAAGGGGGAAACAGTATATTCTGCCTTACAAAATATAATACAAAATATGACATGAATTTGTCACAGGATCTGCAGCCATAGACATATCTCTTCAAAATGCCTTGAGCTACTCTGAAAACTCGAGGCAATTTTCAAATACCCTAGAGCATAACTATATCCTCCTATGACGTCTCTATTAAGTGGAGTTATTAGTGAAGACAAAGTCTTCATCTGCATTTAAAAATAATTTTTAAAACAGTGAGAAAAATTACACAACACCATAATTTCCATTAAAAAAATTCCAAATGCTTTACTTTTTCAGATTGCCTACCACTATAAATGTGCACGGTCTATTTACACAAAATGCTACGTTATTTTAACCTATTCACTGAGAGCATTGACAAGTTTATAGATTGCTACACATGAGATTCTAAGTCAACCTTCTTAACATTCAGCTGGCAACTAATGACAACTGAGGAACAAAATGTTTTGAGTTACTATACTGGTAGCACACGGTTCTGTACACACATTGTATTTAACTCAGTTTCACCATCCTCCCAATAGTTTAATCAAAGAGGGAATAAACACCAAAGCCAGCTACATAATACAGTTCATATTATTTAGGGCATTATACATCATGCACAAAACCATGTTATCTGACACACTTTCAGTGAAGGGAACACAATACAACATAGATAGCCGTAATATTTGCCATTCAGAACTGTGAATATCTGTGTAGATCTCTGACACTCCAATCGAGACATCAGGGGACACCCCTGGAGTGACAAACCACCGGTGAGCAGAGCAAGGACTAGACCCAGCAAAAGAAGGCTGAGGCCAGGCATGGCAAAACCAGAGGAAGCTGCTCTACTTGTACATTTCTGGAAAGTTGCCAGGACAGTCACAGCTGGGAACAGCTAAGAGGTGACAGCGTGGCTTTTGGCAGCCAACAGTGCTTGGCCCTTGTTCAGCGCTGCTAGATGGAGCCTCTCACTGCAGCATCACCCTGAGCCCCAGCCCAGGGATCAAGTGGCTTCCTGCTACAAGGCCCAAGTTCACATGCAATGGGCACGGACACAACCGTAGGGCCAACAAATAAACAGTTTTCAAACTGGAAAGACTGGGCTTTTTTTAAAGAGTATTGGGAACTTGTTGAATAAATGCACCCAGCAGAGACAACCTTTATGAAGTTATTCCTGAGTTACATGCAGCAAAACAGTCCATCTCTGATGCATATTTATCATACAGCCAAACATTTGAATTGGACTAAAAAACCCTCTACACTACTAAGGTAATAAGCTACTCACAAATTAGTATTAACGTGATGCCATGCAGAGACTTGCTTTCATCTACACTTGAGTTTTATAAAGGTGAGTCCAGACAGAATAAGGAATTAAAATTTGAGAGTAAACTGTGTAGTACCATAGTTAGCTAGGAAATACACACGCACGCACAAATATGCACAGACACGCACCTTCTCATCCTAAGGATGGTTGTATAAAAGCTTTAGAATCTGAAACCAGTTTCTCCATGTGTATTTTGTTTTTAGCCACTCTGTAAAAGCTAGCAGGAGAAAATACCTTTATCTCAAGGCTTATAAAATAAAGTTCTGTTATACACATTCTGTTGCACTGATATATTAGGAAACACTCTGTAACTTATCAAAACATTTTGCTTTTACTACTCTTCAGAAAAGACTTAAAGATTTTAATTACAAAAATGGTTTTGACTATAAGCACATGATACTCCTCATTAAGGCAAGACGCTTTGTCAGTTTGAAAATCCTGTATTTGTCAGCTGGCACGAGATAACTTGGTAACACCCAACAATCGCATGTACTGAGAAGTGCACGATCATTAAGTCACTTGTTCCAGTGAACATAAAACCGTGCTGAATGTGCTCTAAATGTAATGATCTACAGCCGATAATTTTAATCAACATTTAAAATGATAACATTACTCTAAATTAACCAAATATCAAGCTAGCAGTCTTGCTGTCTTGTTCTGAACACTGTGAGTTCAATGTTTCTTTTGCAAGGTTTAATTTCAAATTGCCTTGTTTATATACATAATTACCAGTATTTTGTGATATTATTGACGCAGGTGCCAGGAAAATGAGAAGGGCTGTGCTAAGATACAACCCAGGTGTCTGTACAGAGTGTTCAGCTATCAGCCAGCATCACAAAGCTGGTTAAAAATTTCTACCTTGGGCTCTGGAAACCTTAACCATTCTAGTTTGTATTTAATCTGTGCAGTTTTACAGAAACAGCTCAATAGATAACTGCAGAAATGTTAAACTCTACTTGTTATTCTGAAACATGTAAGAGCACATTGAAAAAAATTCGTTCTTCTCTCTGATCTATAAGCACAACACAGATCAACTTCAGGGCATGCATGCCAGTGCGAAGTACTGCTGCAGTCAGAAGCTAGATCAATGCAACCAGCCCTTAACAGCACTCAGCAAGATGAAAGATCAAAACACTAACAAAAGATGCCATAGCCAAAACTCAGGACAGGAGCAACATGAATTTCAAGGGATAATTTGATCTATGGCAACCTGAACACAGGAGCTAGATACATCCTATGACTGGAAAACATAACCAAGCTTTGTGTGTGGTATTTGTGCAGTACATTAGTCAATTATGCCACTATCTATTAATATAAAATATTAATTAATATAGGAACTTTACAATCAAATTGGTCTTATTGTTTTTAAACCCTTTAAACAAAAAGGTTTGAGAATGCAGATCAACTCTGAAGTACAGAATTTGCAAATTCTCAGTTTGGAGAAATGTTCTTATGTCTTAGTTTAATCTCAATAGCAAAAAAAAAAATCTCAATGCTTTTAGTATCCATGCCATGTTATCCAATATTCTCTGTCCATTGAGATAAATAATGATGAATATTCAGCTTTTATGCTTGGTATAGTCTGGAAGTTTAATTTTCTAAATCAAACTGCTTGACTGCTATCAATGTTTTCACATCATTCTTGTGCTCGCTAGCCTAGCAAAGAAAGAAAGTATACAAAAATTTCAATGTGACACTGCATCCCTTTTGAAAAGGATATAATACTGGGTTTTTCAAAAGCTCAGAATTCCTGCCTGCCATGAAGTTGTTGGACAGACTGGGAAATATAATCTGGTTTATGCACCTGTAATAATTAAGAAATTAATCTGTCACAGAACTAATCTTACCTTGCAACACCCTGATTTAAATCACAGTTAGGATCCCATGTGATGGAAATCCAAGATTTGGTGTCTAAGACTTCTTCAAGAGCTACCTCACGTGTGAAGCCCTGATAGGACCAAATCCTACTGAGAGACACATTAGCTGGGAATTGTTGGAATATGTTCTTAGTCATTTTAAAGTCATGAGGAAAGTGAATGACTCAAAAGGTGCTATTCAAAGAACAAATAGATACAACTATTTAAGAACAAATTCCATACAACAGGAAATTTTAAAACTTGTCTTTTGTCCCAAGCTGGAGAAAATTTGTTCATAAAGCACCGAAAGAAAACAGCTGTATAACTAACACGCCTACACAGCCCATTAAAACCGCAAGCAAATAAAAGGTATGTTATTGTAAGAGGGAGAAAAAAAAAAAACAAAATCAAAAATCATAGCTTCATCATGAGAAAACCTTCTGTCGGGTACGGAGTGCCATCCCCAGCAGCTTGCAGAGAAGCTGTGCCTGCAGCAGCTCGGTGACACAAACCTGAGCAAGCAGCTGCCTCCCAGTGCCGGCCGCTCCGTACCCGTGGTCCCTACAAATGCCGCTGGCTGCGCCAGTCAGGCAGGGTCCCACGCAGCTTCCGCACTTCATGCTGCCTTTCAGGCTGTAACAAATACACCCCTATCAAAATCCAAACCTCGGGCAGCACGGGCTGATCTGTACGAGCCTGTATACCACTGCGGAGAGGTCTTTGAAAGGTCTACCACACACATTTACATTTTCAAACTTCCTCCAGTCTTTCTACTGCAAACTTCGACAGCTTCAACCTCTGTGTAAAAGCTATACACGTTTAATCTTAAATTGCAACATGATAATTCATTCTGCACTTTGATCTCACTCTCACAGAATTAGGCTGTGCAGTAAAATATTACTACCTTATAAGTAAGAAAACAAGCTTTGCTTCTACCCAAGCTAAACCCTCTCTATTTCTACTGAAGTTTATCTAAATTCTATGAAATAGGCCAGACAGCAAGAAAATAAAAGTCAAAGCATACTATTACCTTCTTATGGAGAAAAACAGGCTATAAGCAGGAATCTAATTAGATGCTTTTAACTGAACATAAGCATTTTATGGTACTAAAAGGATAAAATAATCTACCCATATCGGCATCTGGAGTGTCTCCTTTAAAAAAAAGCCCTTTCAGGCTTACTCTGATGTTTTGTGATTCATTTCAGAAGTTCCGTTTATAAAGTAACTTATCATTAGCATTTAAAAGAAGCGTTACTTTTGAGGAAAGCTGTCTGGTACATGATACACAATCTCTCGAAGCCTGTCTGACAGGGTGCTGAAGGAGATTAAAACTAGCTCAGTTTTATACTACTGCTCTGAGCACAGCCCATGAAGGCAGAAAACTATATTTAGGAGCTATAGCAGATCATCAAGGAATAGAAAAGTTGTGGGATTTTTTTCCACCTCCAGCAATACAACTACGAAAGCTTTGTTGTCTCACCTAGTCAAGAGACATTGCACAGGAGGAAGACACTAATGATTCAGTTTCTCTTCAGCTCGCACAGCTTTTACTATGAGAGGAGAATGAGAGCCCCTCACAATGTCCGCGTGCTGGCAGGAGAAGCAGCAAGTCCCACTCTCCAGATTTATCACCCTGTCTCGCTCAGCATCTCCTTCCTTCCTTCTACTTCAGCTCACAGAAAAATGCAGGACACTGTCTCTTTCCTTAAGGGACCAGAGATGTACCCCACCACAGGAAGGCTTTTCTTTCCAAGTTTGGGATGCTAAATGCAGAGTGTGAAACCTTGACTTGGGGACACCTATTTTAGCATACACTTATCTCTCTTTTCCCCACTAAAAACTCTGGTGTTCAAAACACCTCAGTGATCAATATTAAGTGAAAAAAAAGCAAGATGTAGTTCTTGTACTAGTGATCTATTATAGACCTGCTATGCCAGACAAGTGGTAAGAAAGATAGAATGAATACGTAAGTTCAGGCTCAGATAAAGCTATGTGAGTTTCTACGCTACGCGTGACAGATCCCTACCTCTCTTTACTGTGCTACACTGCCAGAAACTCCTAGAGAAAATGGCATGGACATCTTCCACAACCCCAGAGGTGAGTAGTATGTCTCCCACCCCTTTCAGCTGTTGTCACAGTGTCATTTCTCCTTCAGTGCCCCACCACCAGGCTGCCTCCCACCCCCTCTGCAGACCCTGGAAGTGCGATCACTCTGCAGATTTTACATATGGGTCCTGCTCCTCTGGACTTTCAGATCAAAACTGACATTCTGGTTTTCCCAGTACGCACTCAAGGACACAGTCTAAATAGGCCGCAACTAGATAGTCTGCTTCTGTTTCTGTCCTTCCTTCAATTTCTCATTTACTCATCTCCTGATTTTTTTCCATCATAAATCTCTTACTTTCCAACAACAACTTCTGAGCTACACATGGCTACACAGACAAGCTGTGTCTTTGGTCTCTGGGATGAGTCAGAAGAAGGTTACTTAGCCACTAGATTATTTCCACTTAAAATTTCAGAGAAGATGCAAGAACATGAGAGGTCCACTAAAGAAAGCCACCACACACAACCCACAAAACACAAAAAAATCAAGAAGTTATTTATCAATTCACATTGATTTGGGAATCAGACTTGGCTGACATGCAACTCAGAGGTAGATGTGACAACGTCAGTTGCTCCTAGAAGTTAATCACTAATCTTACAATCTTATCAGGTGATTGCAGGGACACTACAGATTATGAGAGAGAACACAGAAGTACAGAATAACTTTGATTTTGTCACGGATTTAACAACCACATCAATAGGTAAAAATAAATCTTAAAATCTTAAGTGTAAGCACAAGCTCTCTTCTCCTAGAAAAAAGACATACCTGAAAAGCTTTCTTCCTCTTTAGCAGCTTTATTTTTGTTCCTAGAAGGGCTTCACACATTTGAATGGGAGTAATGGACATCTGTAAATCTCGACATGTCCACTGTGCACTCACTAACCAGCTCCAAGGCTAACGTGCGCAGATGTCCTGTGCACTTGCAGAAATGTCAATACCCTTCAGCATTCCTTCAGACTTGCTTCACACGCGAAAACTACCAGAGTACCACGTGTGCAACCAGCCCTGTCCATGCTGGGCATGGCAGTGACTAACACAGGTGGTGCAAAGGGCATACCCGGCATGCTGTGGAGAAGAACCACAGAAACTCAGCTCTCGAGCCTAAAGCACACTTGGCTAATATTTTCAGCTCACTTGGCTAATATTTTCAGCTCACTACATGTGCTTAAATAAGAAATACAGATTAGGAAACAATACTTTCCTAGCTGGGAAATAAACACTCATGTACTTTGTTCACCAAACTTTACCTTACACCATGTATTTTGAGAATTAATAAAACCTGCATAAAAGGTACACTATTATTGATATTCTGATAGAAACATTCCACAACCACCTTCTGCTTCTATTTTAGAAGTAATGAAAATTAAAAATAAAAATTTAGTCTCACTCTGATAAATGTAGATTATCATCAGAAGCTGACTAAACTTTTGATCAATGAATGTTTTAAACTATAACAAGATATTTTCATTACTATCAGCTGTATAATCTGGCTTGAAGTCTTATGTTTGCCTGGGCAATTGGTTGGCTATCTAGTTATTTGCACAGTGAAATGCGCATTTTTCAAAAACAATTAGGTTTAGAGGGTAAACCAAGACAAACAGTATGTATTAGATAATATCTAACAAGGCCTAAGAGCACTTGGCTTCAGTTAGACGTGCCTGATTTGTTACTCTTGTCTTCTAAAAAACACTTGACAGCTGCAGCATCGAGTAACGGATTCTAATAAACTCTAGTGAGTCACACCTAATGGAAGCAACAATATCTTCTGAAACCAGAATTAATATAAAAATAGTACTTATAGATAAATACTACATATATATTTTAAAAGTTTAGGAATAAACTAACATGCAAGACACTAAAGAAGACAGTACTTTTTCTGATTAAATACAGTTCAGGACAGCATTTGTGCTATCTGATGATCTTACTTCAATTACATGTTAATACAAATTGAAACAGGAGTGGGAAGGGGACAAAGTATTCAAAAATTAACATGCAGTATTCCTAATACTTACTAGTGCAGTGCTCCTAGTACTACATTCAACAATTGTCCAATTGTCCATCACTAACAAAGTCTTACTTGTGCTGAACTGTGCTATATTTTGAACTGATACTCAAATGCACGCAAAAAATAAAGTAAACAGAGCCACTTAAATTTAAAAAAAATAAAAGGCAATTACAACACAACCAAAAAAACCTGCTGCCTCTTCTCTCCTGTAGCCAGTTGTTACCTAATGACAGCTTTTGTTCCAGAACTTCAAAGTCAAGCAGGAGCTTTTCTGGGACAGCATGCCCTAATTAAATTCATTTGCGGTGGCCCATTTATAAAGAATGAAATTAAACTTTTTGTAGTTGAATGACAGTTTCCAAATTCATTTATTAATGCAAGAATAATTGTCCATAGGCAGTAACTGGAATTTCTGTACAACTGTGTTAACAAACACTAAAATATAACTTCTACTTCCCAATTTCACCTATATATGAGGCCTGCAAAATCACGTTGCTCCGGAGTGACAACAGAGAAAAATGCCCCTATTTTAAAGGAGGACTTATAGGACAAGATCCTTCCTTGAAAAGTTACCCTAGCTGAATTCCAGCCACAGTCAGGAGTGAGCATATACTTTAGCAAAGTATTCTTGCAGAATATCGTAATCTGGAAAAACTTAAACTTACTTTTTTTCTCTTTGTGACCTTCAAAGAAACCATAGTATGGTTTACTGGCTGACAGCAATAGAGGAGGGTTTAGTGAAATACCTCTTCGGTTGCATTTAGCATGGACAAGGTTATGCAATAAAAAAAATCCCAAATTTAAAAAAACAACCCTAAGTCCCATCTGGAAAGAGTTAAAATATTGAAAGCAGGTTACAGTGTCATTTCTGAAGGAACAGCAGTGTTCTTGATGATGATGAGCATTTAACAGTTGTGAGTCTGCAAAAATGGGCTCAATACCCTGGTCACAACCTGGGAATTCAATATTTATGAGAAGCCATTTTGCTGAGTATTTAACTACTACAAAATGAGTTCATTTGCTTTTATTTTTGTTCAATCAAAAATATTTCAGTTACAAAATTCTTTCAGCTTTGGCAATCATGGGAAACCTTAAGACTCAAAAATATTAACTATGAAAATTCCTGTAAGATTTCATATCAACCCAGATTCTTACACTTTTGATTAAAGCAACAAGAGGGGAGAAATTGAACATATTAAGGGATTTCATAACAAAATCCAAACTTAATTAAAATTGAAAGGCTTTCAGTCACTAAAAAGGTATAATTTTGTGTTGTTAATTACTTAGGAGACAGCTTGAGACTCAAGGCAAGCAGAATTTGTGTCTAAGGACAGACTATTATAGCCTTAAAAGTGGTACCAATAAGATGTTATATTTCAGGAAGAAACACACACAGCGTAAATAGTTTATGGTGTATGAATGATTTATGGTGCATGAAACTTGGTGCTGGATGTTAATGAAAATGACTGTGAAAGCAAGACTGAAAATAAAACCTTTGAATGACAAGGATATATCATAACATACTCTTGCATTCTGTCAGTCAAACACAAATAACACCCACAACTGTTTGTGACTTCTGATATATCTTTAAAATTACTCCTTTCATGATCAAATTATAATACTTGTCTTAAAACTCTCTGTGGTAGCAAAGACCCCAAATCAAGCCCACGTTTCCTGGTAATCATTTGTTACAACAGACTGCTCATAGATTCTTACGCACCTTCGTTTTCAGGTTCCTTCCTGATAAACCGATAGAATTTATTCTTGTAACTTGCAGGACTATATTGAAGACAACTCAACATAAAACCGAATGTCAGCAGGTCTCCCCGAGACTTTCAAAGTGTTTATCAAACACCGTTTATGGGCTTTTATCTGTTTTGCTGCCATTCGCTAAGGGAAGAAGCCTCACATGTTCTGACAGTCAATCAAGCAAACACACTTTTGAAAGCTCTGCCTCAACACTAGCTTGTCAATTATACCTAGGAGAGAAAGAGCTTTTGTTTTCAAAGTACAAAGCCCACAGACCCCCAAATGGTTCCACCAGGGATCCAGAGTCATCTGAAAGATGAGGAAACCTCAAAGCAGACTTGTGGTTTAGTCAGGCTGGACGCTAGGTGCCCAGTAAAGCCGCTCTGTCATTCCCCCTCCTCAACTGGACAGCGGAGAAAAAATACAATTAAAGGCTCATGGGTCGAGATAACAACAGGGAGAGACCACTCACCAGTTACCATCATGGGTAAAACAGACTCAACTTGAGAAAATTAGTTTATCACCAAACTAGAGGACAACGAGAAACCAAAGCTTAAAAACACCTTCTCACCATCCCTCCCTTATTCCCGGGCTCAACTTCACTCATGTTTCTCTTCCTCCTCTCCCTGAGCAGTGCAGGATGAGGAGCTGAGAATTGAGGCTAGACAGTTAAGATGCAAATAGCTCCTTTACCAACACAAGTATTAAGCACTAAGAGGAGTATGAGCAGAGTATAATTTACAACAGAGGAGTGACAAAACTTAGCCAAAAACCAGAGGACAAGCAACTGTCATCCAGAAGGGGACAGTATCTTCTGACAAGTTCAGAGACAAAAGAAAGTATTACACATTGGCTTCCTCTTAAATTAAAACCTATGTTATGGACCAATATGACCACACCAAACGGTTTTACTTACAGCGATAAATGTCTTCACACCACCCCTGCTATCTCACAGGTAGCGACGTCTCATCTCCAACTGATGTGATGCCTAAATATTTAAATATTTAGCAACTTCTTACATTAAAGTTTTGAAAGATGTTATTACTTGCCTCAAACACAAGATTTCATAAGATTTACTCTTGATGAGATATGTTGTTTTTCACCAAGTGATTGGATTTATTTCATAGCTGTTTTTTCTTACTATGATTTGGCTGAGGAAAGAAAAATCCTAAAAAATCTGCTTTTTCTAAAATTAGACTGGGCTTGCACTAATTGTATCAATGTTCAATTGTAGTATCCAACTTCAATTTTCCCAATAAAAAGATACTGCCATCCTATCTGAGTGAGAAAGACAGAGATTAGGAATAAGTAATATAGTAATGAAACATCATCAGTAAAACAAGTTCCTTACAAGTTCATAATAAAGCACTTCAAATCATGGAGCGTGCATTTTAATTAAAAAGTAAAAATTTTGTAATGCTTATTTATAAGCATTAAAGTGAGAACTGAAAGAAGTAAAATAATGCTAAGTATTCTCAATAAACTTCAATATTCCGATGTGTATCAATAATATAATGAAAATATCCACCCGATTTTTACTAGAACACAGACACTACAATGGATCGCTCCTTTTTACATGAAAGGTATGTTTTAAAGAAATTCACCTCTTAACTGAGATGAGCTAATCTATTCTCTAAATGAAACATTCGTATTGCTGTGACATTTCTTAGCAACCAAAATCACTTCTGTAATCGTGTTGATTTCGGGCCCATGAGCTGTCTGCTTTAATCAACTCAAAGGGAATTTGCAGGGCAGATCCTGTAACACTTCAATGTTATGCTCTTTCAATATTCCACTTTCTACCAGAACCCAATTTACTAACACAGTTAGATTTGAGAAAAAGATAAATTAAATCATAGATCAATTTACACTTAAAAAAACAAACAAACAAAA
>Ga0181612_118994_pt1 | contig 20768 bp, 10 predicted proteins | sample HoacroProtozoa21_FD_119630 | JGI IMG/M metagenome (GOLD analysis project Ga0181612, IMG submission 119630) | Hoatzin crop microbial communities from Cojedes, Venezuel. Combined Assembly of Gp0051906, Gp0051904, Gp0051908
CTCCCTTCCAACCCAAACTATTCTATGATTCCGTGATTCTGTGAATATCTCCATTGGCCAGCTTGGGCTAGCTGTCTGGCCATGCTGCCTCCCAGCTCTTGCACACTTTCTTATTAGCTGAATATAGGAAACTGAAAAAAGTCCTTGATTTCTTAGCAACAACTAAAAACATCAGTGTATTATCAACATTCATCTCATACTAAATCCAAACCACAGCAGCTACTGGGAAGAAAATTAACTTTGTCCTAGCTGAAACCAGGACAGTGAGGCACCATGCCTGAGCACCACTGTGATGCTCCACCATTGCCCTCTGCTCCTCAGGAAGTAAGGCTTAACCTACATGTTTCTCTTTATCTTTCCCCATACCCCAGATCCTCCCAGTCCTGTCATGCTTAGCACAAGGCACTCTGAGAGCACCACTTTACAGAGCTGCGCAGTTCTTCCTCCCCACTACACCCTGTTTGGTGGCACATCCTCTGTCACCACCAGCCTTCCCTAGTCCTTTGCTCTGCTGCCCCACCTGAAAGCTATCCCATCACAGTCTCGTGCACATGAACACACTCTGGTTCATGAGGACTCTACACCAAGCATTAAAATATATTAACTGTTACCTCAGACGACAAACATGTGTCACCAAGGGACAATTTTGCAGAAGACAGATAGGTATTGGTGACAGTAATGTCTTCTAGCTCAGTGCTGAAGTGATCAGACTCTTTGACGACGTTATAATTTAGGGCCACACTGTAATTGGCTGGTTTCTTCTCCCTTTTCTGCTGGCAGTTGCAGAGTTTCCTGAAGGCTGCTCTGAATTTCTGAGACATGAGATTGTAAATTACAGGATTGATGGCACTATTTAAATAAATACAGATTCTGCAAAATAGCAGGAACCAGTTTTCTTGGAAGGGGCTGGAGAGAAAGGAATTGACCACGACCAGCGTGCGGTAGGGCATCCATAGAAATGCAAATAGGATCACAACCACGGCCAACATCTTGGTAACCTGGGGGAATACAGAAGTAGACAGAAGATGGGCAGAAGGTTAGTTACTCATCATGGAAGGAACATGTGCATTCCCATATCTGTAGGACCAAAGCAAAGCTAAGGACAGACTCTTCAGCTGGGAATTTCTGTTCAATGTCTGATTCAGAAAGGTTTTCTACAGTAAGAAGGACAAAAAAAAATGCCTCCTAATTTCTGCTAAATTAGTCTTTCCAGGTGACGTCCCAGTAAGGTAATTGTTATAGACCTCAGGCTTTGCAAGTTCTCAAGCTGGATGGAGGTGTCGATTCAGGTGGAAAAAAAAGGTATCTAAAGCCATTTTTTCCAACCACATTAGACCTCCTCCTCTAGACTAGTGTGAAGAGCAAAGTTACTTTACAATTTGATGTATCTTTACCTATCTGTCTATCTGTCTATCTATCTATCTATCTATCTATCTATCTATCTATCTATCTTTAAATCTACACATTCAAAGGCTACAATTTTATCCTATAATTCTCCTACCTTCACCCTCACTTTTGATTTCCCTACAGCTGTGTTTAGTAGAATTAAAAAATGAGACTGAGAAATATTATTTCAGTTTTTGTCACTTGACTGACATATTTCCTCATGACTTCTAGACTGCTTTTCTTGTTTGCTGTGCACAATCATCGCAATAGAGCAAAATGCAGATATGGATGTCTTGAGTAACTAAAAGGACAATTTTTCCTTCTCTTTGAACCACTGCAAAGACCAGTCCTCTGACCATGGCTGCAAAGATCACGCTGACCCAGTACCGAACTGCTCTGGCTGAGGAAGACTCAGGATTCCTCATCTGCTCCCTCTCCTCCTTCCAGCTCCGCTCCAGCCTCCGCCTCCAAAATGAGCAAATCCATTCAACTGAGAATAATCATTCATCATGGAAAATGAATAAAGGAAGAAAGTAACCACTTGTGGAGCCTGGATTATCAATGGGACTGAGCCCAACTAACAGATGTGTTGTTCAGCTCAGGCATTCAGAGGGCGAGTGGACAATAGCCTACACAGGCATCAAAGTACTTCACTTCCAGAAGCTCAGCAGGGAGCTGTTGTCATAGCTGCTGATCATTGGCAATTTACGTTTCTTCTGAGCATGTTGTTAACGAACAGTTGCTCAGAGAATCACTTACAATGGTGCAGCTTGAATCCTGGGTTGAACTAGATGTAAATTGATCTTACCATCAGGAAGGTGACAATTTAGAGTCACACAATTAATACTTTACAGCAATGAAAAAAAGGCTGTTACTCTTCGAGTGACTGCATCCTATAGTCCTCAAAGACATACATGTATGTAGCATGTAAACTATTAGCTGGATTTATATATACTGACAGCTTGATGTGCATTTTCCTTCTATCTAACACCACTAGCTTGTACTGCTGCCATGTTCAGCTTACTGAGGCTGTGATTTGACAAGATATTAGAACTGTCTCAGCATCAGACAAAAAATATCATGGTCCCAGCACAAAGTGCTCTGAGATGGGATCAATTTAGTCTGCAGATTTGAATGTGTTTTAAAATGCCAAGAAGTTAGCTTCACACTGTCAGACTTTATGCCAGGTGAGACATTGTCTTGCAGCACTCAGACTCCGCATTTCCTGGGTTTGATATAAACTGAAGCCAAAGTAACCTGTGCTGCAGGTAAAAAAAGCAATCCTGTTCTCACCTCCCTCCTTGTGCTGGCCCCAAAGATGAGGGTGTGGGTCAGGTCAGACTGCTGGTCCAACCAAAAACTAAGTGCTTCTCTGTAGAGCTGGTTTTCGGTTTGCTTAGGTCAATGATCCAACTCATGTACCCATAGGCTGCCACACAGTCTACAGTCAGTGCACGAGAAGAGGCAGAACCATGGATGGCACCTCTTTGGTGGCACCTCATAGTGGTTCAGTCAGTACAGGACAATGAAGAATATTCACCATAATTTTAAACTGCCTGCAGCACGTGTCCCTCCAAAGCTGCCAAAAATGACAAATCTGGCACGTGCTCTCTACTGCCAGGCAGAAATTCAGTTGCCTGATCTGTCTGACCAGTAAAGGTTGTGTCTCTGAGACCCACGGCAAGGCCCTGAGTTCAGATAGTTATGTGCTCATTGGTAAATCCTCCCTAAGTTGGGTCCGGAGGCAGTTGGCTTCTCGTTCTCAGCTACCTCAGAGCATGACCTATGTGAAGATAACAGCAGCTCCTAGAAGGTGCTCTTGCACCGCTCGCTTTGTCCCCAGCATGGTCAGAGGGCTTGTCACCCCACTGCAGGCTGAGGCACCCCTCAGGGCTCCTGACCCAAAGATGCTGCAAGCATGCCCTGGACCATTTTCGCACCTGAATTTGCCTTTATAGATGAACCCAGCTACTAAACACACAATTTAGGCCAAAGCTGCTTTCTTGTACACACCAAAAATCTTCACTGGGATGGATAGGGCTGCACAGAAATAGCCTAGAGGAAAGTTTGGTCCACTTTGCTCTTTTAAGGACCTGCTTTTTATTACCTATAACCGTACACCAAAGCTTCCTGGAAGCAGAGGCACTAGCATCCTGCTTCATTACTCAGGGGAAGGCAAGCATGCACTGACTGCTCTTTTCTTGTGGATGTACACCGTGTATCCTGTATTCAGAGTACAAATTATTCTTAGTTGAGGAGACTGAAAACGTGATTAAAAGGCTTTGAGCAAATCCATTTTAGTCCAAATTTCAAGTGTACTTTGAATGATAGTGAAGAGCTTGACATTGAATGTGTTCCTGGCTGCACAGAAACACGTTTCAAGTCCTATCTTTTTTGTTTCGGAGAATGTTCTGAAAAATATTTCAAATGTTCTTTACTAAGCAGATTCCCAATATTTTAACTCTGGACTAGTATTCTCCTTTTCTTTCCTGCTCCAAAACCTTGTCATTCTAAGGAAGTGCTTTTACGAGACATTTTCATGACTATGGTACTCACATTTGGGTGGTTGTTTCCTTCTCCTTTGAATACTAATCTTTCTTACATTGACAGGTAAAAATAATAGTCATATTTGCTATGTTAGTCTGCCATAAAGTCACTCTGATGTGTTAAAGGCATGTAATAGCATCTTTCTTTCGTGTGCTTGGTGGTATTCATTGCAATGCATAGAGATTGTATATGCCAGTCTGTGATACTGTAATCCACAAGCAATTGTACAATGAGGAGGAGGATTAGATAAATAAAAGGATTAAGGACTTATATAGTAAGATCACAAGTGAAACCAAGTGATATGATTTGAGGATTTCATGTAAGCCGTAAAAAATTTATCTTGCATTGCAAGCTGGAATCTGTGCTTCCTATGCTGTGAGAGAACAGAGGGGTTTCTCTTGGGGGGCAGGTCATCACGTACTGCGTCGATGTCTGAGAGGACTTTCTGAGGAAGGTGACCTACCTTTTTAATCAACCATGGAGGGACATCAGATGATTTGATTGGACTAAGCAATGAACTTTCTGAGATATGCATAATGTTAAGTGAGTTGGATCCCATCTCAAGTATAAAAAAATACGTTTGCTATCTAAGGCTGTATTTTTCACAGTCCCCTTGATACCTGATGAAACTAGGATTTCCTTTGGGGAAAGTATGAAATCTACCTGAAAATACGTAATGCAGTGTTCATATTATGGATGGACAAGAAAGAAGTTTGGGATCTGTGGACTGAGCTAGGTGGGATAAAATGGAAGTGTGGAAGAGATCAACACAGCCAGAACCAGGATCTGATCTGGAGGACTGGACAGATGAGGTGGGAGGGCGGGAGTTAACAGAGACCATCTGTCACTCCGTTTATTGCCACCCTGCTCTAAACAGTGACAAGCTCCAAATTCATAGTCTGTATTTTCTGGTGAGTGAGTAGAAATCAACTTAAATTCACTTCCTTAGGACCTGTGATCATCTGTCCAAATGATCATACAGTTGTTAAATAAATCTTAGCATCAATTTTGCATTGAAGTTCCTTTTTTGGCTCTGAATCAAGTAAATGGGACTTTGAATTGTCTTGACTTATGAGATACTCTTTATCTCAGTATCATATTCTAATCACATTGATCTTTCCTCTGTTAAGCTTTGAAGTTTCAGCCAGTGTGACCTGGGTTCAACTGAATGGTGCCAGGAAATTTTGCATTCTCAACTTCCCTCCTGTTTAACTTGAGGAAATGTGTACACCAGAATTATTTCGTTCTGTTTTCTCATGTTCAAATTGTGCAAATCACTCAGCAGAAATACTCTGTAGTTTCCCTGTGGTCAGAGAGGTCTCACCTTACTTTTAGTCACCTTTTCATTTTCTCCTAATCTTCTGCTGCAAAAAAACATTATGTCACTGTTTATGACTGAGACCCCCTATTGGCAGTCATAGAATCATAGGTTGGAAAAAACCTCTAAGATCATCAAGTCCAACCGTCAAATCCTTTCCCACAGTACTGTTCAGCTGTATAAAATCTTCAGTCTAGCAAGGTTGTTTTCTTTGCAAAGCATAACTGAAAGCCCATTCAACACAGTCATCACCAGCTCCATCAGACCTAAAAGATTTTTCTTTAGTCACAAACTAAACACATGCTTGAAGGTTTACCCACATGTTTCAGTACTAAACCCAAATGCAGCATCAGTTGATTCCTCAGGGCCCAGCGCCCTGCAGCCTCAAGCACAAACTGATTCCTCTGAAAATGCATCATACCATTATCTCGCCTACTTTTGGCAGAGATCTTCCCTCAGGAGCAAGTCAGGTGTTGCCTGCTGACTTGTACTGGCTGATCAAAAGATCTGCAAAGGCAAAAAATGACTCTTACTGCTTTCAATAAAGAGTGGGTCAGCTGGATTTAGCTTCTGACAAAGAAGAGGCAGAATGAACTGGCTTCTGTTCATTCTGGGACACCAGAAGCCTGATAGAAAGTACAAAGTGAATTGGAAATGTACTCCCATGTACGAAGGAGTGCTTGACTGTCAAATAAAATGAGTTTCCTTTTTTAAAAACTTTTAAAATGGAACTATCACAGTTCTGTAAAACAGAACAAATATTGCATGGATTGATTTAGCTCTCAGAAGTGGATGTAAGAATGGAGTCTGACACATCCTATGGGTATGTATTGGTGCTTCTTTCCTTGGTAGAACTTTTTTTTTGCAGTGTAAACAAATAACTCCTAATTTTAGTAGTTGTCCAATATCAGCAGTAACAGATGTTGGTCAGTGAAACAAAAACATGTTAGAAAGTAGAGATACTTTATTAGAAAAGAAAGCTTATTTTGTGCTTTTCCTCCTCTTTCAATATTTAAAAAAAAGGACTGACTTTTATACCTGTTTTTTTTTTTTTCTTGTCTTCGCTGTTCAGTTTTGTCTTGCAGTGCTTTGAATTAAAACTTCAGGGGGCCCTGCAGGGTACTTTAAAGGGTTTGTCCATTGGTGGCTGTTGATATGGAGTATTGATCCTTTAGTAAAAAGATTTTGTTCCTGTTTGTTAGCTTTCTAAACATTGGGATGAAATAAATATTTCCTAGAACTAACAGTTCAGTGACTTTTAAATGATGTGGGTGGGAGGCTGAAGGCAGGGAGTGGAATGAGTAAGCAGAGGACCACTTTCTACCTGGAAGAGATGATTTTCGTTTACTGGAGATGTACTACATAAGCTTCATTCTCAGTTCATCCCTAGGCACCTCACATGAAAAATATGTTAGAGTAGGCTTGACTTGCCATTCTAAAACTATATTCCAGGCCTTCTTTCTAAATCATAGAATGCTCTAAATTGCCATTCTGTTTTGAAACCAAAAGTCCTCTGACCACCTGACAACTTTTTTCCCCTTCAGTGCTGGCATTACATCTGTTTACATCAGAGATGGAAAACATATGTTTGAATGAAACTGAACATGGTCCATCTATTCTCCTTCAGCAGCAGCCACCTGCCTCCCTCCTGTTTATCTTACTGCTGAGCTTCCTACTCCCCTGTTGTCCCAGCTTAGGTAGCTATCCTCCAGAGTTTTAAGAAAATGGTTATTTTACTCTATATTTGCTTCCTCCCTAAGCACACAGCTATTCTAGGTACCGTGTCAGGGCTGTTCCTTCTTTGTCCTGCTCTTTCCATCGGTGCCAGGTGTGAGGAAGCATCCTACGTGTTGAACCCTAGTTGGTCTTTGCATTTTTAGTCTGTCAGCTTCTAATCCTGGGCTAAATCTCGCACCAGAAACCTATGTGATGTATTGTCATTTTTGAAGAAGACAGTTGAAATTGATTAACTATATGACTCACAACAGAATGTATTGACTGTATACAGAAGACTAATTCTTGGAAGCAGACATAGGAACACAAAGCTGACAGTATATATATAGCTATACGCTTACACAATAATATCAGTTAAAAAAAAAGTCTAAAAAACAACAGGACTATATCATCTATCTCTGCCATGTGTTGGAAACAGCTTCAGAGAGCCACTGTATGACAGGGTAGGGGAGAAAATGCTTTCTTACCCAGGTGAAAAGAAAGTTTTGTTCTTTTTTAACAATGGGAGACTTTCCAAACATAGATGAGATAATAGGAAGTTCCAGGAAAGTGAAAGAAAATGGTATGACCTGGCAGTCTGGGTCAAGCTACATCCAGATAAGTCAAGCAATCCAGGTCAGACTAAGTGGGGAAGTCAATTCACATACTGCCGTGTTCGATCAATCATCATCAAAAATGGTTATGAAAATCCGAAGTTAAACCTTCATGAAGGTTTAGGAAACCTTTCTAACTTACTGTTTCATTCTGGTATATTCTATATATGTGAGCTCATAATAGGTTAATTGTGATAATAATTAGTCATAATCACTCAGTGGAACTGTACTGAATTTCCATGTCCAAGTTTTGACAGTGGGGAGGTTGCAGTAGTGGGCCTCTCTGAGAAGAGGCCTGGGGCTGCCCTGTGCTAGAGAGAAACACTTCCATCCAGCTCCAATAGACTGACCACAGGACACAGCTGAGCCCTTCAGCCAAGCTGGTGATGCCTCTGTGAAAACATATTTAAGAAATGGCAAAACCACGGGAAAGAAAGGGGAGAAGAGAACAAAAGAGCGAGAAACAGCAGAGGGAATGCCAAAGTCAGAGAAGGAGGCGCTCCTTGGCAAAGCAGGCACCACCTCAAGGGACTGCAACCCATGCAGAACCCACACTGAAACAGAGGAAAGGAGTGAGAAGGAAGGAGTGACAGACAAACCTCTGCAACCTGACTGAAACTCTCCCTGGTCCCATGCTGCCGGTTGCCTCACGGAAGGGACCGAGTGTAACTTGTGACTATAAGAAGGGGCAATAAATCAACAATAAAGGAAGTTAATTTTCCCTAAGCGGAGTCTGCATTGCCCATGACAATAACTGATAAGTTATCTTCCTGTCCCTGTCTTGACCCATGAACTTTCTTGTTCCTGTTCTTCCTGTTTTCTCCCCTGTCCTGCTGAGGTGGGGAGCGAGCAAGCGGCTGGATGGGTGTCTGGCTGCCAGCTGGAGCCAACCCACCACAGGAACATGCAAAAAATTCCTTTTGCAGTAATGTTGTTGGATAAATATAAGAACTGCCACAGAAGTAGGAAGTGTACACCACATTTTCAGTCACTTTATCTACAGATCACATGCTGGACATCGTGTGCAATTCCATCACTGCAGTGCAAGCACAGTTCCGAGGAGGCATATAGACAGTTCTGTGTGTGAGGAGGCATATAGAGAGCTCTACATGAAAGCAGAACTCACTATGAGGCCAAACTATACTGTCAGGTATACATTTCTTTGCCAGCACAGCAGGAAATTTTCACTGCTGTGTCTTACTAACTGTCGAGATTTTACATTTTTTTTTTATATGGACTTGTATTTTCCCATTTTACACCACTGGTTGTATTTTGCATGCTGCTATTGTATAAAAAATATTACTAATAATGCCAAACTACCCTTGCTTTTCTTCCTGTGTTCTACTATACACAAATGCTAGCTTTGCTCGTGATGATGCCACTTTAAACAATCAGGTTTCTTCGGCTTTTAGAAAAAGTCTTGCTGTCTTTACAAGACAAAAAAGACATCACATTATATTCCTCACTGTTTGGTATCATAATATAACGTATCCACATTTAGCAATGCTCGATGTAAAAGATTTGTCTGTTTTTCAAGTGATGCTAAGCACATGTAATCAAGCATGTATACTAAAGTGATATGGAGAACTTGAAAATTAGATTATCTTCTTCTTCTACTAATTAATGGACAAAGAAAAATAAATTACACACTTCTAATCTGACTATTAACTATACTTGGAGACACATAATTAAATATAACCTAGCCCACAAGTTTCAGTTGTGTGTTTCAAAGTCTGGTTCTAGTGCTCTGCGAGCGCTTGTTGCTCTAGCAGGCAGCCAGCCTAGTCAACTTTTGAGGTCAGTGCCTTCTCTGTAACATGGGAAAATGGTCCCTTTCATTAAACAGTAGCAATCTACATATAATAAGCAGTAAATAAAGTTCAACCCATCACCCAAGAAGTGCATTCATCTTGTTTGAAAAGGTGCACAGCTCAGCTTTGATCCCCGAGGGAACTGTACGGTGCAGGGAGGTAGAAGCATCCCGCTGGCAAAGTGACCCTCCGGGGTGCCATGCAGCGGCTGCCGGGGGTGTGAGCCAAGCCCCTCAGCACGGAGCGCTGCTTCCCAACACTCGCATTGAGGTGCCTGACCCAACCAGAGCCAGCTCCCGAGAGCCGGCTGCAAAGCGATGCAGCCTGCAGTCCTCAGCACTGCACCCGGCTGTGCTGCCTGCTGCATGCTGTGTGAATGTGAGGCAGTATGGCTTACTGCAAATAGCCATAAATTGATCCACTAACTATATTCTTCTTGTATAACTGCACATCACAGCATACATATTTAACAATATAAAAAGAAGCTAGTCAAACCTATGCCTCAGTTTTGAGCCATGAATACATAAAAATATTTTATGCGAGACAGAATCACAAAGATCCTCAGTATTTACAAAGCTCTTTTATATGCAGACTTGGTGAAGTAGACTTTTCACTGGAGAGTGAGAGACAGGAAAAGTAACAACTTAACTATGCTTGCAGAGTGACACAGTGCCTTAGCTGGGACAAAACCTCAAGTCTCCTAAACTCCCAGGCTAGTTCCTTCTCTTCAGATCTCAAATATAACTCAAGAGTCACTTTGTATATTTAACAGGATTACTAACAGGCTATAATATAAAGAAACTATAGTTTAAAACGTTTGTCTCTTTATTGATACTTCCTAATTGCTTTTTGATACAGGAAATAAAATACTATTTGTTTTTCAGTCCTTGCAGTGGGTAATAATGAATAGCAAAGAAAATATATATATTTATATGTATGTGTGTATGTAGCACAGAGTTTCAGCTTGACCACCTAGCAAAAAGGGAGAATATATTTTAGCCCCTTCCACCGGTTTAGAGTTAGCGATCCTAAAACAAGTCAGTTTTAGGTCTCAGAAAGCCATTTCAAACTGCTGTTCCTACCTGCCTTCGAGAAGCAATAGTGCTATTGAAACTTCTGTTAGTCATCTTGGAATTCACAGGCTTGCTTTGGTGAGCCACGTCATTCCTCCACGTCTTAGAGTTTTCTTTTGGGTCCGAAGGGATGGGGTTCAGGAACAGTATTCTAGCAATCAGACCATAGAGGACAGTTGCCAATACCATTGGCACAACATAAAATATACCAAAGTCCATCATGTAGATAGGAGAGTAATAGCTCCTGGACACCTTGTAGCCACAGGACACAACAGTAGTGTCTTTGTAGACTGCTGTATTAAGGTCTAGCAAGAAAAACCAGAGCATACAGTACATGGAGGTGAAAGCCCAGACAAAAATAATGATCTTTTTGGCTCTTGAAAAAGTGCATAGGAATTGAGCTTTGATTGGGTGGCAAATGGCTATGTATCTCTCAACAGTGAAGGCAGTGATGGAAAAAGAAGACGCATTGATCCCTAGGTACTGGAGATAAGTGATGCAGAGACACCCCACGTAGCCATAGACCCAGGTTCTATACAGGCTTTCTGTGATATTGGGTAGTCCTGCAGCCACAAGCACCATGAGATCTGCCACAGCCAGACTCACCAGATAGCAGTTAGTGGGAGTTCTCATGTGTTTGGTCCTGAGGACAACCAAAACCACCATGATGTTGCCCACGATGCCCAGTCCACAGATGAGGAGGACCAAGAGGATGGTAATCACTTGGTATTCGGCTGTAATGATCTCCTGGCTTGATAGTGGCAGCCCAGTTTGGTTCTGCTCATCCCCTGTGCCATTCTCCATCTTCACCAGCCCACTGCTGCTTCTGCCCAGCACTCCGTCTCAGCACATGTTCTCCATGGTCCCCTGCAAAAGAGTGAGTGGAGCAGAGCGTGGGTGAGGTGTAGCCCCAGAGCACATTCTCCACGTAGTCACAGTCCCGTCCTGGACTGTCCTCCACTCCCCCGAAAGCACCTGGACTTTCAGTCTTTGTAGATTCAGTCACCAAACAGGTTAATCCTTCTAGGATTCCAGGTCATTCGCACAGGTTAACAAGCTGTTTTCTCACAGCCAGTTTGAGGCATTCATGCAAACACAGCGTGTGGAGATGAGAGCTTCCCCCTGCTGCTGCTGCGGAGGAGGTGGCAGCAGGGAAAGCAGAGCCCCTCTGCACTGCCAGCTGGCTAAAGCACTGCTCGGGACTGAGTTGGTCCAGCCCAGGCAGACTCCAGCATCACCTCGTTCCAGGAGGAGTCACTACGTGCTGAGGGTGGAGACAGCAGCAGGAGGTGAAAGAAGAGCAATTTGTAGAGCCCCACAGGTTTTCTCCTTCACGCTACTCTCCTTCTCTGCTCTGACAGCTATCTCGCGTATCGATGATATCGATCCACTCTGTCAAACAAAGGGGAGACTGACTGGCAGCAAAAATACACTGATTTTGAAAATTCTGATTTCCACAGTGTCCCTGTCTTTGTGAAAGTGATGGTAATTTATTCTTGCCTCCTGCTTTGCATGGAGCTGTAAGAGTCCCTTCAGAGCTTACAAAAAGAAGTATATCCCAGCTTTTGAAAACAGCAGGAAAAATTGTGTTTCTTTACTTTATAGATAATTCTCTTCAAAATCTCTATTACTCTTGCTGTCATCACTCCTGAGCCCTTTCAGCTCTCTTCTGCATTGTAGCACAGCAACAATAAAATCATCAGAGCACAAATTTCTTCTTAATGAGATCAGTCACACACATGTGCACGCAACACACAAGAGTGTTACTAATCCACCACCATTTCCTCCATGAAGAGTCTCCTCTGGTTGAATAAACTCCTCCTTGTTCAGTCAGGTTGTGTAAAGGCACAGACAAATCAAATACTGGTGGAAATAACTGCTTTGATATGCACTGATGAAAGCCCTACAGATGTAGTAGTAGCATTCACGAGCCCAGCTGTACCTGGAGATGGATGCAGAGCTTTCCTGTCTCGCTTGCTGGCAACCTTAATGCCTTAGTGAGAGAAACAATAGCAAGCCCTTCTGCAGGGCTCTGTGAAAGAGTCTGTGTCAACTCCCCACCGCAGTCCTTCAACCCACAGTTTGTCCTTATACTATTGTGTTAAAAGTTTGAAGATTAAATCTACCTTTATATCCCGTGTTTTTTTTCTCTTTAAGCACAATTGTTTTTGCTATTTTCTCAGGAGGGGTTCAGAAAAATAAAATGTTGCACAACTGTGGAAAGGCAACTTGGATTTCAAAACGGATTTTAATGTTAAGAGAGAGGGATTAGCATAGGCACATGGTGTAATGTTTGCATAACTAGGACTTTAAATAGACTGAACCAACAGGTGGTGACAAAAAGAAAATATCACCTGAATCAGAGCTGGAAATTAGAGTAAAAAAATTTCTGAGGTTTGAAGCCATTCAGTTAAGTTTTCCAGTCATGTTTTTCATTTGCCTGTTCGCACTTCAGCTGCGATCAGATGTTTTTCATCTGTAAACCCCAAAATACTTAACGAAGTAAAGCAAATATTGTTATTCCTATTTAACAGCTGAAGAAACAGGGGTGAAAATAATCAGATTTGTTGTCAGTGGCCTGTGGGAAAATGCAAGTTTCTTGTCACTTGACCAGTGTTATATCAAGAGAATCGTATCATGGGTCTCTTCAAGACTCTGCGCCATATGATCCGTTGATCTCATTATTCTGGACACAGCTGAAAGAAGGCCGGCGCTGACACCTGGGTGTCAGAAAAAGGATTCCTCCCAGCCTCCTTTGCACTCCACAGTGTTTTATCCTTCAAACCAGACAGATTGCCCATTACCAATCTATGTTCTTAAAGCTATGTGGCTATAGCGCGTGTAGCCCCAGATGCCCAGCCACATGGCATAAAACACCAGGAGGGAGCCCAGGGGTGAAGCAGCACAGATTTAGTTGCAGTAATTAGGGACCCAGCAGAGATCAAACCCAGCAGGGCATTGAAACAGAGTTCAAACAAGGAAACTGAGTTAGCTATCGGCTTGGATAAACCCCTTAACCTGCAGTGACTTCAGCTGAACCAGAAGTTGTTGTCACCTCCATAGACTGATATCTCTTTCAGGGGTGACTGATGCCCTTCTGCCACAGTGTCCTACCATGAAGTCTTCTTCTACATGTTTCCATGTGTTCTGCTAGTTTACATAGGCAATGTGGGTGATCTGAGTGGGGGCTGAGGAACTAGTGCATCTGAGAATACATAAGTGTTTGCTGTACCAGAAGTTACGGCTAAGGACAAGGGATGTGGAGAAGCTGGAGTACATTTAAAAGTCCACATGACTTTGAAGTGAATACAGGAAGTCTGGAAGATGTGCAAGAAGTTTATTATCTGATGCTTGTCTGGTTAGTTTTTTGCATCTACTGCTGGTCTGTATCAGAAATGGGATAGACCATCTTCTTTCAGTTGGTAGTTCACTTTTTATGGTTTTTTGCCAAGTGTTGCAAAAAAAAGCTATAGAGTTGTCACTGCATGGCCATAGGGAAGTATATCTACAGGAGGCATTCAGAGGATTTTGATAGTATTGATTAATAACCTCTACAGAGCATTTCCCTTTTCCTTCCATACAACAATTCCCCAACCTACAAAATTTCTGTAAAATCTTCAGTAATTGGAGAAGGAATTTCAACAATGTAAATATATGTTCTATGTAATTACAGCATCTGGTGTAATAGATTTGGTACAAATACCATGTGATGCATATTGTCTGATACATTCAAATTATCCTTTTAACATGACCATCAGTCAGAGATCACATACTGAATCTGGGAATCAGTAAAAGATCAGCTTTTTCTCCCAGTTAATGCTGTGTTAATGCAACCGTCAAAATACACTGGCTAGATTCAAAAGTAGTCCAGCATTAATGCATGCAAGTCCAGCAGCTGTGCCAGAGAAATTTTGAGAGCAGATGGACCAGAAATCACTGTGAAACTTTTCATGCCTCTCTGTTACTCCATTTTATACGCATACCTGTTGGTCCAGGCATCAATTGATATTACATGTACAAATGAGTACAGACGCAGTTAGCAAGTCAACAAAATAACAGGTACAAAAACAAGCCCCTGAAATGTGCTGACTCTTGCTGTCGGTACAGCCCTTTGGGTAGGAGGGAAAGGGGGAGGCATTCTGTGGATACATCCCGTTCTGCATATTGCTTAGCCAACAATATTCTTATCCAATTTTTTTTCTCATTTGTCTCAATTAAAATGCCTCTCTGCTCACTTGTGGCATAACAAACCCATAACAAACTGTCTCATAACATTAAGCACATGCTGAGATGGAACAATGACGCACTATAAACACTTTACTCCACTAGCTGTAAATGATTCTTAATTCTGTTTCTCTAACTCAGATCACTTCTCAGCTGGCCTTTTCTGTTCTGAAAAATGGCTCCCCAAACATGAAATTTCATACTCTATTAGCTGTCTGTACTCAGGGATCACGAAAAATCATAAGCAACCTGGATTCTTTACAATGTGTGCACCTGAGGGAACACTGAGCACTTACTCTGGTACAAATGGGTCCAAGGCCGCAGTTTGTAGAGAACAAAAGCAATGTAACTTCAGTACAATCCAAAGGCTGGCTTTTAAAGTGGCTACTGGCATGATGAGCTCCAAATGTCTTTTGGATTTACACTTGACATGGTTAAATATCGTAGTAACTGTGGTCACCTAGAATTTATTCTCCTACATATGCAGAACCACATAGCTGTGTTTTTGTGCTAACGTAGTGCCCTATGGCAAAGCGTTTGGTTTATTGGACAAATCTGCACCTGGAAAAGCCTTTTACGAGTAAAGATTATGAGGGGACCAAACACCTTTCTTGTGAGATGAATCTCATTACTTAAGGCAGTAATCCTTCTTTCTAACAAATTTCTTGCTGCCTGTTACCAAATAATACCTCCTCTGAAGCACTGCTAAAATCCTGGGTGGGTTTTCCAAAAGTGCCTGAGTCATCTAGGACTTCTGATAACTGGGGGATTCCTACCTGTATCTGACAAATTCTATTTGATTTAGGGGCTTTTAATCTGCAGGAGAGTGCAAACCTTGTTTCAAATGTGAGGTATTTTGTATCATCTTTGTTTTCTTTTAATCTTCAAGTTGGACTGGTGTTGGCTGTAAGCTCAAGGCAAGTAATAATGATTTTTTAACTTAATTATTCTGGAAAAAACAATTGTCACAAAAAGTGAGAAAAATGGATTTAAGCAATCAGTTGGCTCACATGGGAAATTTGGTTTATCTATTGCCTGTCAACAAGGTCACTGGATACGGTGGTCTGTTGAGCTAGATCTGAGATCGTGTGGCAAATGGAACTGGAAGGATTTTAAATAAGTCTACTCTTTTCTTCACTAATTTCTATCAATTCAGGCAAAGAGAAACTGTTACAAGAACCTGATGAAGCAGAAGGAACTTTTCCAGTATAAATGTAGAGATCACACAAAAGAATGGGCAAGGAAGACTACTTTCATGAAGTTTTTTAGATTTACTGAATTATCTGCATTCACGTGGACTTTGCCTCTTAAGATACTATCAGCTAAGTCAAAACCATCACAGAAAAGTAATGTGAAGAAAGAGGGGATGTAGTTCAAAAAAGGGCAAACACAGAGTGGTACACATTGGCAGGATCAAGTAGGTACACAAGTTTAGTGTGGGATAACTGGCAGGAGAACAATTCTGTAGAAGCAGCTCATCTGATCCCAAGCCATACATCCATCAGTGTGAAGGGCTAATGAGAAGTTGTTGTGAAATCAAACTTTCATCTGGAGCATATCAACAGGAGCATATCCAGGATGATAGGTGAACTCCTCCCTCACTAGGCTGTGTCCAGTTTTGGGAGGCACCTTCTGAGGTGCAGATAAAACCTCAGAGAAGATCTAGAGGAAAGATCTATGACAGCAAGACTCATGAGAAAACAACGAACAAATCTAGGCCATCTGCCCTTCAGAAGAGAAGACTGAGGCTGCAAAATAAAAATGAATAATATATTTTCCACATCCACGATGGAAATAATTATCTGAAACAGCAATAGGGAAGATGCAGGTTGGAAAAACCTTTTACCAGTAAAGACTGCATAATTTACCAGCGAAGAGGCTTTGGACTAGACTGCACAGGGAAGATAAAGGCTTCAGCATTAGGGATAAGTAAAAAACTACCTGTCATAGACATGTTTGATTTTGCCTGGGAGCAGTAGGATGGGCTGGGTGCCCTCTGATTCAATGACTGCAGTCCCTGGGCGTGCCTGTGTTCATTTCCTTGTGCCTTCCTAAAGAAGGAAAGTGGGACACAGACACTCCATTTTTCAATGGGATTTGCACAATCCTTAGGTGAAGGTTGGGAAAGACGGAACTGCCGTCAGAACTCCAGTAACTGGACAAAGGTCCCTGGTATCTGGTGAAAAGACCAGTTCTAAAATTTGTGCCTCACTCTTCAAAGCAAGGAGAAATGTCTAAACTTTGACAACCTTGGCAAATTATGGGCATGTACTTTAAAAACAGAGGTTCCCTGTGCTGCAAATTTCAGTCTTGAGAAATCCAATCCCTTTCCCAGTGAGCTGGAAAGCATCCAAAAAGGCAAGGTTGGACCGCTCTCTGACAAGGACCACAGGGCCTCAGCTGAGCTCTCTGCTCTGCCACAGCACCGTGGGGTGGGCATCTACCTTTCAGTGGCACAGATATAAACCAGAGCTGGTGAAGAGTAGCAGAAGAAAGAGTCGTGCTATGGTAAATTCACCATCCTCTTAAGGGATTAGTGTTTTCCAGACTTTTCTGCAAAGCTCTGTGTCCAGTGCCATTGAATATAAGTAACAAATAAAGTTAATAATCAAGGATAACAGATTTTTTGTAGCTCACATTTGTTATCTTGCCTTTTCCAGCCCAAACCTTTTATCTGATTATGGTCATGAGAAGACTTGCTGTCTGAGAAAGCAGTCACCAAAACAATCAAAGGCACTTACGACACTTGCTTGAATACTGGCCACTCAGCTCTGGAGAAAATTTAAAACAGAGAGATCATCTGCCAGTTGATTTTAGTAGGTCATATTCATTTGAACAGCCTGCGGACATGAACATGCCTGTTCTCCTATTTTAGAAAGTGTTTCTTATCTGCAAAGAAAAAGAGACAACAGGTATCAAAATTATATTGTCATTCCAAATGACAAGCCCTAGAAACATAAAGAAACTGTCATTTTATAACAGTAAACTGGAAAAAAAGAATACCTGCCCTGGGATCTCAATTGTATGAAGGACTATACCTTAAAATGTAAGAGAAGATATTTCCTTTTAATATGTTTAATATACTGCATACTGTATAGATCATAAATTTTCACCAGAAAAAAAAAAAGCTGATTGATAACATTTGTATGAGTGTATTCAGCTGTGCTTTGCATGGAAATAAATGCTGCAAGCTCCAATGGTGGTTTAACACTATTTTAGACTAAAGAGGATGCCTAGAGTTTCACTAATATACTCACATTTGCCAGGTGCGCTTAGAAGAGCTACTAGCTATGTAGGCTCAGCATACTGAATGCTGATAAAAAGGGTTCTGGCACTACTAAATGATGCCTGTACCTTCAGCTTTAGCTTTAGCATTCAGTTGACCTGACCACTACAAACTAGCACTGACCACTAAAATGAAGGGATATTTCTGCAATATTTTATGTACAGATGATTATTCTCCTTAATATTTTAATGATGCATAAAGAGAGCATGAAGTTGTTTATTAGCTTGGATATTACTGTTTTTACATTTGAAGTATTGTCTGATACTACATTTCAACAAATGCTTTGCACAGCTGTCAGGACAAGCATCTTTATGCAAGAATAATATTTTCCATCTGAAGCAATATGTTGAAGGGATTAATTGGACTACAATGAGCCACACTAAGAACAAGGCATGACTTAGGATGTCTAAAATGTGCACATGTCAAATATTGTAAACAAAGTACTCTATGCAATTTTGTGCTTTTTGGGGTCTCATTTCTTTTATTACAACTGAGACGAGGTTAGCAGCCATCAGTGAAATTTAAACTCAACAGAACATGTATTCAGAGCTCATTGTTACACAGATAAGCAGATGCTCTTCTTTTTCTAATAGTTGCTTCAGAAATCAGTTAACTCTGTATGTGCATGGTGTAATTGGATTATGTTTTCAAGACCCAAGCAGACACATCATAATGGTTATATTTTAACTAATACCTGATCTGCTTGTAAAATTAAGATCCATTTTCCTTCCTATGTACTCACACCCAACTCATAATCAGGACAGAGCAGAAAAACCGAAAGTACCTGTCCCCACTAATACAATACAGCAGCGAATAACTACAGGGTGATTTTAAATTTAACCTCACACATTTCAAGAAAAGGGGGAGAAAATTATTTTATTTGGCAATAAAAATTCCCAGAAGGAAACATAAAGAAGAAAACACTTGTCAGTTTTGAAGCAAACAGAGAAAAATATTTTGAGAAGTCCTTTTTTATTTTGTGTTTTCAGCATTGCACCACAAAGACTTATGGTAGAAGAAAAACACCAAAGGAGTTGAGGGAGAAAACCAGTGATAAAATAGTGACAGAGAGAACATCACTGAAGAAAAACAAGGGGCTACAAACATGAATTTTAAAAGAGAAACAGAGAGCAACTGGGAGAGAACCTGGAAGACCTGTGTTAGGCACATCAGAAAGGGGACTGAAAGAAACAATCAAGAATTAAGTATCTATGTGTTTATCTGTCTCTCCTCTCTTTCTCTGTGTTTGACAGCAGAGCATTTTCAGGCATTTCCAGGCATCACACCAAAGCTCCCTATTTGGAGGGAAGCTCAAAGGACTTTGCCCCAGTACGCCATTCTTGTCTCCATGTTCTACCTGAGCTCAAGATCCAGTGGCACTTCCCCTAGCAACAATAAGGTGTAACGGTGTAGCAAACACCTCATGAAGCATTTTATGTCTGGAAAGTTATGCCAGTGATAGCTCGTCCTTACACCTCCCTGGAGACACAAAGAAGGAGATTAGGTGTCCAAGCTCAGCAAACAGTAGAAGTCAGCAGGAACATCTAGGCTTAGTACCAAGGATTTACTGATCCCCAAACAACTGCCTTAACCAGAAGAGCACCAATTCTTCTTAAGATGATTTATTCCAAATGGACATCACAGCAGCAATTTCTTGGGTCAGTCCTAGCTGCTTTATGGGCATATAGCAGATACATTACCGGCTTGGGGACGTGAGTGGTGTGGTACAGGTGGAAGCACTGCATCAGAAATCGTGGCTTGGCTGTGAGCTAATCATTGCCATACCTGATTAGATAAATATTTCAGGTCAATATGGCAAGTGCTGAAGGGAAAAGGATGAGTCACTTCGCTAGAATTATACTTTAGCACAGAGAGTGACTAGGCAGTTGGGTTAGTATTATCCAAAGTTAGTCAAGCATTAGAGGTTCCTCATGAACAGCGAACGAGTCCAGAATTTCTGGGCATGTTCCCATCCCTCTTTTTCTTAACACAATCACCTAAAGACAGAGGCCCAATACCTTTGGCAGATAAATAGAGAGGAACAGTCCAGCACATTTATGCACAGTTTGCAAACCACGTGTAAAAAATCTGGTCTATTTTATGATTTTTCTGTTTTCTTTATTAATCGTGTGCATGGAAATGATGAGGGAAGGAGGAACGAGAACAAACAGGTGCAGTGTTTTATCTCTAAGATCTCCTGCATGGGCATATTGAGTACTGAGCTGGGTACTAGCAAGCTCATAGGTGCTAAGTGAAGTGGAAGTTATTTCCCACTCTCAGTAACCACGTGGCCCATATGAGAAATATCGTGTCCTATTTTGAGCTTCCAATACTGATAAGCTGAAGGGCATCCAACAGAAAATCACTAAGATGGTTTGCAGACGAGTGCACATGGGGTACGGGGAGAGGCTGAAGGAACAAAGTTTGCTTAGCCTGGAGGAGAGGGCTGATGGGGTGGACCATCTGAAGCTTTCTATTACCCCACAGGGAAGATGTCATGGAGAAGGCAGAGTCAGGCAGCTCTCATGGGCGCTCAGGGGAAGGACAGAAAGCGGAAGCCACAGCTTGCAGCAAGGGAAAGTCCAGGTGAACCCAGAAAACAGTTGCTCACCCTGGTAGAGCCTGAGGATGGGTTTGGAGTCTGGGGAAAGCCCGGCACCTCCATCTTTGGAGAGCTGCAAAACTCAGCTGGGCCCCTGGACAACTAGATCTAATTTTGAAAGTCACAGAATCACAGAATCACAGAATCACAGAATGGTAGGGGTTGGAAGGGACCTCTGTGGGTCATCTAGTCCA
>Ga0181612_155657_pt1 | contig 20767 bp, 9 predicted proteins | sample HoacroProtozoa21_FD_119630 | JGI IMG/M metagenome (GOLD analysis project Ga0181612, IMG submission 119630) | Hoatzin crop microbial communities from Cojedes, Venezuel. Combined Assembly of Gp0051906, Gp0051904, Gp0051908
TAGGAATGGTTTTTGTATGTCCCCATCCGCATCCGGGCAGGGAACGCTTTGCAGATGATGCAGATAATCACAGAATGGCAGGGGTTGGAAGGGACCTCTGTGGGTCATCCAGTCCATCCCTTCGCCTGTAACGCGGTGCAGGGCTATTTCTGCTCTGTTTGGTTCGACTTCCCCTTTGCTCATCTGCAATTTCGTCTTGATCCAGACGGCTCTGGCCGAGAAGTGTGCGCTGTCCTTGCCCAACACAGCCACGCCTGTGCAGCCATCTCAAGCTCCTCGGCTCGGTGACAAGGCTGAGCTTTACTCTAGCGTGGTGACAAGGCTGAGCTTTACTCTAGCGTGGTGACAAGGCTGAGCTTTAGCTCGCTGCTTTGCCTGCCCGAGGGTCGGGGACCCGCTCCCCCGTGGGAGCTGGAAGCTGTGGCTGCTCTGGTCCCTCGTGCCTTTGGGCATCGGGAGGTCCCTCTCCCCACAGGCTCACACGGAGCCTCCGTCGTCTCGTTTTCCTCGCTGCCCTCGGAGCGCTGCCGTTCAGGGAGCTAATGGATGTACGAGATGATGGCTGGTTTGAAAAATGAGCTCCGTGGTGGGTGATCAAAAGCAGGCGGTGGGGTTGCCTGGTCCCCGCGGTCGGCTGGCTGTCACAGGCGCTTGGCCGCTGCTCCTCGTGCTGTTCGGGTTCATCGTGATCAAAACTGAAAGGTGAACTTTGTGGTTTAATTTGTTCAAATTGGATATTTTTTTTTTTTTTTTTACCTCCCTCCAGTAATAAATTACTGTAAAATCTCTAAACTGAACTGACAGGCGCTCGTGCAGGCTGCAGATAATTTCCCTGGGCTCCTCTTGGAGGATTTGGCTGAGCCCTGCCTAGCAGCACGAACAGGTAGTCGCTGACGGCTCGCTGTATTAGTTGTACTTTTTTCTTTTGGTTTAGGTCTATATTTATATTTAGCCTGTAATGTTGCTTCTGAAATACATCCGTGTGCATATGCTCTGCGTGGATCTTTTTTAATTAGATAAAATGGATGGGCTGTACATGTCAGTTGGGTGTATTTATTTTTTTTAATCCTATTTCACATTACGGCATCCAAGAGGGATTACGCAGACTTTAATTTTTGAATGTCTGCTTTATGGCTGTTCATCTGCAACGCTTTCACTTTTAATAATTTCAAAAGCATTTGGATCACTGAGACAGGCAGTTTTTTGAAGCCTTAATTTGGCCGTTTGGGAAATAGCAGTGGTTCTGTTTCACAGAATCACAGAATCACAGAATAGTAGGGTTTGGAAGGGACCTCTGTGGGTCATCTAGTCCAACCCCCCTGCCGAAGCATATCTGTATATATTTCTGTATATTTATTTCTATACCGTGTTTTTTTGCCGGTGGAGGTCTTCAGGTCAGCAGTCCCCAAAAGCCGGTATCCAGCGTTAACTCGGATCCTTTGTGCCTTGGGTCGGACCGGCCTTCTGCGTGGGGGTGGGTGGGAGGCATGTGCTGGGAGATGTCACCCCCGAGGGTGGGCAGTGTCATCGCCGAGCGGCCGGACTGAAATGCCAGCCATTTCTTCTGCATGTTTAAACACGAAAGACGACGACCCTGTCCCAGACCTCTCGCTCCTGCCTCTCTTCTCCCATCGCTCGTGAGAAGGCCGTCACGGCGTTCCCTGGAAACAAAACCCCTCGGAGCGGGACGGGGGTCTGGCCATGGAAGTGCCGGCGTCTCCCGCTCGCCCTGCCGCTGCTGCCGTCTGTCTGCAGGGTTTTAAATATTGCTTCCCGTGTGTGCGAGACTCGACCGAGGGAGAGAATTATGATTAGCTAGAGAGATTTCTGTTTCCCCTCACATGGAGGGAGCTGGGGTGTTTGGTGTGTCTGCAGTTCGGGGGGGGGGTCGGGTGCTTCGGGGTGTAACGGGGCTCCGTCAGCAAACTGTCAGCAAGGTCGGTGCGCTTGCGAGAACTGTGTTGGCATCACAACGTTTGTCTCGGTTCAGATGAGAATGTCTCAGTTAACGAGGTTGTTTTCTTGGGAGGTTTGTCTCTGTCGCGAGCTGAGCGTTGGCCGTTGGTGGCCTTGGTCCCCTGGCTGTGGAGAGGCCGGTACGGCGCAGGGGCGGGTGGCTGTGGCAGTCTGTGTTGGCAGTATTTATTCCTGAAAACAATATTTTACTCTATGAAGCTGTGTCCTAAAATCTTTCCATCTAACCAGAATACTTCTATGATGAAAGCGAGCAGACTTGGTAAATTCAATGACCAGCGACACCCTTCAATTAAAATTTTAGCTTGATTATCGTAGCTGTCGCTGGCCGCCGTTGTGGAGCTCAGACAGAATGAGAGCTTCACCGTGCGGGCAGAGCCCTCTTCCCAAAGCACTGGGGACGGGCAAAGGGACGGCAGCGTAGGGAATGCTGAGATGCGGGCAGCAAAGCATCCCTGCGTCCGAGAGGGAGCCAAGCCCTCCTCTGCTGAACCTCCGACCCCGTGGTGTGCGCCATCGGGAGTTTCCAGCCCGTCGGTGCTGGAGAATCATAGAATGGTTTGGGTTGGAAGGGACCTTAAAGCTCATCTGGTTCCAACCCCCCTGCCATGAGCAGGGACCCCTTCCGCCAGCCCAGGGTGCTCAGAGCTCCATCCAACCTGGCCTTGAACCCTGCCAGGGAGGAGGCAGCCACAGCTTCTCTGGGCGACCTGGGCCAATGTTTCACCACCCTCGTGGGGAAGAATTTTTTCCTAATAACTAATCTAAATCTGCCCTCTTTTAGTTCAGACCCATTCCCCCTTGTCCCATCACTGCACACCCTTGTGAAAAGCCCCTCTCCATCCTTCCTGTAGCCCCTTCAGGCACTGGCAGCTGCTCTAAGGTCACCCCAGAGCCTTCTCTTCTCCAGGCTGAACAGCCCCAACTCCCTCAGCCTGTCCTCGGAGGAGAGGTCCTCCAGCCCTCTGCTCATCTTCATGGCCTCCTCTGGACCCGCTTCAACACCAGAAGCACGTTCCAGAATTCACCTAACCTAACCACCAACTGCACTGGCGTTCCTACCGAAGAGAAGTCAGCCAAAGTTTCAAGGTTTTATGGAGAAAACAAACTTGTTCTTGAGCAATATCCAATCATCTAGGTTTGTATAAACACCGAGAGCGCAGTGAGAACAAATTCTGTTCACACTCACATACACAGGGCAAGCAAAAATGCAACACAGCAGCCCAAGAGAAAGCAAGAGGGGCTGCAAGTGTCACCACATCGCTGTCGCTTTCCATCTTTGTCAAAGTTCTCACATCGGACCGGTCCCCCTCCCTCCCCAACCCTGGAACAGATTATAAAACCATTGCTGTACACGGAGATGGATGCAAACTGTTAGACGCTTTCATAAAAAAAATAATTAAATAAAATCTTACTCTGCAGGATAATCGCCTTAAAACCAAGCTGCTCTATATAGCCGCTGTCCTCATTTGAATTCAGCTTCTACGTGAATCTGCGGAGGCCTCGACCACAGGGCTCTGCCTCCTTCCTGGCATTTCAGTAGATTATCTCCATGCTGTGCCATCGCCCTGAGATTAAGCTTGTTTTACTATAAATTCAGCTGATATTTGCTCTGTGTTCAACCAGCACTGCTCATGTTGTCTGTGCTACAACACACAGCATTTATTCCCTAAAAAAGCTGCAGGACGGCTCAGCTGCATTTTTACCACTCAGCCCCGAAAGCAGGACGGGGGGCAGAGCTATCGCTTAGCGGAACCTTTCCTGGAGTTAAAAACCCTCCCTAGGTCAGTGGAGCCGCTCGGGCTGTCTAGTTTCCAGGAATCAGTAACACCAATGACAGGCCTAGTGGGAACATTCCCAATGGCTCCAAGAAAGAAAAAGCAGTATTAGTGGACCTAAAATTAGACGCATATGCAATACTTCGGGGCACATGTACGCTCGCCTGCTCCAGCCTGAAGAACAGGTAGGACATTACGTTTTTGGAAGTGTCTAGCTCCAAGCGCTACAGAGAGTCAGAAATTCTGATAGCTTTTGAAGTATGGTAGCAGCAGCTGGCAGAAAGGAGCCTGGGGTGCAACACAGCTCCTTTCCAAAGCACCAGTCCCTCTTCTGAGTCACTGCATGGTGCTGGCATCAAAGGGTGTCAGGGAAGAGCAGAGCCCCAACGACTAATGGTGCAAGAGACGAAAGATCTGGAAGGAATGAGCAGCAGGAGTGAGAGCAACAGCTTCTTTCTCTCTCATCCCAGAGGAACTGGTTGCGACTAAGCGCGATGGGGACAGAGAAAGAACAGGATTGTCCTTCCTTTCACCCAATTAAAACTGACTGATCATATATTAACAGCAAAAAAGAGAGGCCAATCCTCCCCCATCGCAGTTTTGAGCGTGTTCCACACCAAGTTAAAGAGTCAGGTAAGAAACAACGAGGGTCAATGATCCAGAGACGGAGCAGGAAAGGGAACGCAGGAGGCAGCAGGGACACCGGACCGCTGCACGAGTGCAGGACTCCCAGAACAGGAGTTGCCACGGGCTAACGGGAGAGACAGCAGCGGGACAGCACGCAGAACCTCCCACGGGGCAGCCAGCTGGCACCGGATGGTAGGAACACAAAGATAAAAGCTCGTATTCATCATACTTCAGACGAGTTTTGCTCCAGCGGCTCTCAGGGAGGACAGCTGCTCTCAGCCCGCGGGGGGCCCAGCAGTACAGCTCCGAAACACTGTGATCTGCGCTTGAAGATCAGGGCCCATACACCACCACCTTTGCTGGCTGCAAGCCGGAGAACAGAGTTACCGACAAACCATCTTAGGAAAACGATTTTTATTTCTTTTTTTTTTTTAATTTCTATTTTTTCCCCCTTTTTTTGAAGTTTTGATGTTTACAGATATGCTTTTATTTCTGGTACTATAGCCTCGCAGCAACAAAAATCACAACGCAGCTAGCAAAGCAGCTGAACTCAGACCCATAAATACCAGCACAGAAAACAATGGACAACCACCAATATTTCTATACATGAACTATTATTTTAATGTCACATTTTGACAATTGTAAATGGTCTACAGAATGTATGTGGGCAAAAGGCAATAAGTGAGTCTTTTGAAACACTAGATGTATAATAAACAGCGCATTATCAACATTTACATGATTCACATCAAATTGATGACATCCTAAATGTATTCCTTTTAAAGGATAGAGATTTTTCAATAAAATATTACATTTCATTTAATACTCTGGTACAATACTTCATACATTGCAGGAAAAAAATAAATGCAAGGTCTACTCCACCTAATAAGAGGATCCTTTTTCATTAGTCTTTAGTACTGTAACAAAAAAAAAAAAATCACAATAATGTCATAAATAAACAGCCTTGAAATTATTAATTACGTTTCACTATTTAAAAGGGAGAAATTAAAAATTAATTTGAAACAATGAAGTTATGGGTAGAAAACCAAAACCTGACAACACATCCTAGTACCAGCTGTGATTTTTCCCATCTCTACAACAAAAAAGGAAACAGGTTTTATAACTTCGTTAGCCGTATCCTGGTCAATCGTGTTTCAAACACGTATCTTAAGAGGAAAAAGTTTGGTCAGGATTAATAGGAGAACCAATCAGTCCTAACAACAGTTAGCTGAAATTAAAGTGTATGCTAGAAAACATTCAGTAAATGAAGTCTGCAGCAAATGAATTCATGCTGGCATAAATTCTTGTGCCTTAGGAGTTGGGTTAAAGTTTCCCTTGTGGTATAAAGTCTTCTACAACAGAACACTTCAGAACCGCATCCCTTTTCCATTCCATTGATACAGTAAAAAGCTTGTCAATCAACACTTAAAATTTATTCTCTAAAAACTCACTAGAAATACATGAAACCCCCACTCATCTGCCCTGAACCAAAGGACATTGCTCTTTCTCGCTTCATCTGTCACAAACCCCAGCCACTGTTTAAAATAATTTTTAAAAATGCTTTAAGACTCTTCCCTCTCTTGCCGGTGCACGGAAGGCAGACATTTTATTTCGCAAGGTCTCCCCTTTGGCATCCAGCAGGGCCGGACCCTCCAGTTAAGAGAGGAGTATTTAGTCACAGTCTTTCAGATTCTGTTCCCCCCTCACTGACTTTCTTCCACCATATGCTCCCCAGGATTAACACACATTCTGCAGTAAGAATTCCCTGGTTCCAAGGGAATTAAATAAAAAAAAATCCTACAGCGTCAGGCTCTAAACAGCTAAAATGAGGTCGTAAGAGGCAACTTTATGTTGGCCATGTAACTGATTGCTGCTTATAGAGGTCAATCTTTTAAGACACATCCCATTAACCGAGCCCGTAACAGAGTTCAGACTCGTTCAGGATCCTTCTCTCGTTTCTCTTGACTTTTCCCCTGACTTTTCAGTTTGGGGCAGAACAGCCCCAAACCTGAACATGTGTTCCACCTTGCTATAACAGACGAAGAGTAGCATTTGTCTAACTTTGCACAAAGTTTTAGACAAATATTTAATTGCTGTCAATTGCTCTATACAAATACCAACACCTCCAAGTGATCCCTGTTCAGCAGGACGAAGCTGTGAACAGGGAGAGGAGAGGAAGCAGGTGGTGCAGAATAGGCATCTCACTACCGAATGAACAGATCTCTCTCTCATCATTACTAGAGATTTTAGATCTAGAAAGGGCACGAGTATTTGTGACTAGAGAATAAGGCTATGACATTCAAACATGTATTATGGGATGCTGGTGACAGGAGTTCCAAAACAAAACAAAAAAAACCAAAAAAAAAACAAAGCCACCAAACCCCAAAGCCTCAAAAGACAAAAAGGACAATAGGCAAAGTAACAAAATTCTGCTTAACATTAAAGAAGCACCTTCATTCAGTTCAAACAAAGTGTTCAAATATTTGATTTTGCAAAGCACTCTCAAGGAAAGGTAATGTAATCTCCCACTTCACCTTTCACAAAGCTGCACTAATTACATTCCAGGCTTTAGCATAATTTCACTAGTAAGGCCAATAACGCAGTCCTGTTGGCCCTGCACCCTTGCATACAGCAATTTAATGCAGCGTTCACCATCTGCACCTGCCGTATGAAAATGGCAATAATTCCTTAACACCACTTAAGTCACAGAACTTCCCCGGGAACATGGGGAAAGACATTGCTAAGACACCACCGGCACCCACTCCGCGGGACCGATTCTGCATTAATGCACACATGCAGCTGCTAACGGCTTCAAGGGGAGCTTCTGGTCCAGGTAACTGGACAGAGCAAAGGGAGGAAACCCAGTGAACTGGCAGCTTAACAGCAGTTCTACGTTCCAGAGTCTCTAGAAGAGGACTTTGTCTCATCAACAACAATCAGAAGTGGTTTCGGACAAATGGGATTTTTTAATTCAATAGGGACAGCAAATTCAACGCAGCTCTGAAAGGCACTTCAGGTAGAACGGTAACAAACTTCTGCCTGATGAAACGAACCAGAACTAGCCTGCTGGCCTTGCTGCCTGTGCTGCCCTTCTCAGCTAAGGCAATTTTAGTGGATAGCTGGCTCCCACGCACTGCTTTCCCCACACAACTTTAATTTAGCCACTTACGCTAGCATAAGGCCTTACTACAAAACCCAGCAGGCCCAACAGCTTCCACCCCCCCAGCAGAAGGGGAAGAGGGTCACCTTATACGAAGGTAACAGCCTGCCCAGCGGGTTACCTGTTTCACTGGTTTTCACATGCTGTCAAGGTGTCATCATGCAACTTTTTAAAATACCTTAACTCTACAAGTTCAATCTCTTGCTTAATAGACAAACACAGACAAATTAACACAGACAGTGTCCTCACAAACTGCTAGGCCACTGCGTCTTTTGAGAGATACAGTAAGTTTCTATTTTGGGTAGAGATCACACAAAAGAAATTTCATTTGATGTAAAGGCAACCTTGCATAATTACTCAAAAATAGCCCATCCAGCCACTCAGCTAAGTTGTAATCAAAGCCATCAGTTATCACAAAAAGCACCTTCATATCAATAACTGCTCACCCCTATGAAACTCAGTCTGAGTTTGAAATGTATCAGGACTAATTTCATCATGTAGCTGATTCTATTCACGCTGGTGATCCACTGTTTTCAAACAACCAAGTATTGTTCCCATCAGTATTTTACATTGGTGTAACGGATTTATCCATATCGTTGCTCTCCCAACCACCACCACCACCCCCCCCTCAAAATAATCCCACAACTGCTCAAATAAGGAAAAAAAAAATAAAACCAACTAACAGCCATACTGTGAAACAAAAATACTATTTAAAAAACAAATGGATGACAGTCCAACAGTTCACGGGATTCAAAACTGCCTCTACAATGTAGTTGTCTACATTGTAGAAAGGATTTCCTTTTATTTGGAAAATGAGCAATTGTAAATCAGGTATTGGAGAGAAGAGATATAAACAATCTTTAGATGGTCTTAAGTTTTGCCTACTGTTGAAGGATTAAAACCGTAAATAAAAAGGTACCAAGCCCTCAGAGTTCACCATTCATGTGAAGCTTCTTCCATCTCTTTCCTGACCTTTTTAAAAACCATATTCATTTCTGGGAAAGGAAGGGAGAAGAAAACAACAGTTATTTAGGAAAAAGAAGCAGCAGTTACTTCTTATTCTGACATCACAGAGAAGTGCTCAATTTTGACTCATGCAAGCCTTAAACTCCACCTAAACTCTCCAACCTTGCTTATAAACTGCATGACACTTTGGCAGTAGAAGATGAGGTTGTGTATAAACTTGGAGGTCCCTGGACTACACAGGTGAAATGCACTTACAGTTACCAAATGGAAAAGGGAAAACAGGATTTCCAAGGTCTTTAAAAACACAGGGGGAAAGACAACAAACAGGATAAGAATCCAAGAGAAGCTCATGACTAAAGACACTTTAAATTCAAAGGTATTCCTTGGCTGTATTCACAGACCATTAACTGAATTATCAGCTAAACTTATTAGCTAATAACCAGTATATATATATTCAGTTGTCTGACCGCAAGAACCAAATCATAACAGGTATTTGTCTCAGCAAAAGCAAGGATTTAATTTATGACAACAATACTACACAAACTGCTCGCACCACACAGGCACGGCAGTGACCTTGAGGCTGAGCATGAGACTATATGTTCTGTGAATCTCTTTCGATGCGCACAAATCCTTACCATCAACCAGGAGCAAAGATCACTTTAAACAGACATGGAAAGTTCAGACTGTAGCTGCTACTCCTCTTTTGCTAGCGTGCAGAATTTCAGTCTCCTGCACAACAAAGACTTCCAACTTAGATCACTGGTGAGTCAGGGCATGAGAACAAAGGCCAAACTGCCAAGCTGATATTTCACCTCTGTCGATAGGGTAGACTAGAAGCAATTCAATCAAAATTAGCTTCTGGAGATTAAACACCCTCAAGTGGGCAGATTACATGCATTTCAGGTGTTAGAAAGTCCCTCCTATAGTTCCTCACATAGTTTGGTTTCATATACGTTTTCTCCAAAGCCCACCCACTCCTGAACATACCTACCTGCCTTTGCATGGAAGTCTCTGTACACCTTTTCATCTGAAACTTTTCTGCTGTTGCATCAGCCCCACATTTTCATATACCCTAGCACTATCTTCTCTCATTCTGAAATGAAACAAATATTTACAGTCCAAAGAACGTAGTTTGAGAAAGCCACATCTATACACACAATGCAATTCAGTGACAATTTATTTTGCTCAATTTAGTTACAGAGCAAAGCACAGGGCAATAGGCTAGGACAGATTCTGTGTTAACTCATTCTCATTCAAGGTCCCTGAAGATTAATTAGTAAAGTTCAGAACTTACAGACTAACAACAGAAGCAAACTTACTCTGGACACGTTGGGGTTGGGGTACAGGGTGGAAGAGGGCTCTGATCCCCACTTGTCTGGTCCGATAAAGAATATTTAATGTTTGTGTATTCGTGACCTTTTCTCTTACTCTTCTGTGAAGCAAAACACAACAAAAAGCCAGGTTTTGAATTACTAATAGAAAACAACCACTGAAGTATTGCAGAAATTACATGTCTAACTAACCATGTGTATGTTTAGAACGGTTTGTCTATGAACAGAAGAAAGTTCATTCCTGCAGGTAACACACACAACCTGGGTAGGACCTAAAGGCTGGCTTTAGCTGTTTGTTACAAGCCCTGAGAAATCTCACTTTTCAATATTCCTCTTTCCACCACTATCTCCAGCAGAACGTACCAACCTTATGAACCAGCATTCGTACGCAATCTTCATCTTACTTGGCAGAAGAAACCACACTTCATTCTTTAACAGACAATACCAGCCAGTGGGCTTCCCACTGACCTTATTTCCAGCTTGGAGACGTGGCCAAATGAGTAACAACGTTGTTCGCAAGATCTCTAATAAAATAACATCTTAGCCCATTAGGTTCGATATAAAAAGAACCCAAGCTGTTATTTGTATTCTGCAGCATATGTTACAAGCTGCAGCCAATTGTGCTGGCATTCGTCTAAAGACAAAGGCTCACAACACACGCATACACCGAAACCTACGCAGAAATTCAAGCCTCGCTCCAAAGTTTATCAGGGTACTGGATTTTGGGACTGAGGTGCGGGTTTTTGGTGGTGTTGTCTTGGGTTCCCACCCCAAATGCTCGCACGAGTACTAAATAACTGGCCTGAATCAACCTCAAAACAGAGCTAGTCAGAGCCCTTGGGGAGTTCTGGCTGCTGAGTTTCCATCAAGAACACTCTGTACAGCGGTGTAGGTTAAAGTTTTTCCAAGATGGCCTTCTGAGACTTGCTCAAAACTGGCTCAAATGTTCTGTTATTTTACTGAACTTCTCCCCTCTCAGCTTCCTACTTAATCCTGACAAATCACTTTCAAATAGACTACCAGTCCAGATCAATTACCTGGAAGGTTAATGCAAAAAAAATCAGATGTAAACAATATGCAAAGGTTCAAACTCTGCCGCATTCTACAGCGTCACAGCTACAAACCCCACATGTGCCAACAATATTCCGAAGCCCAAAACTAGGGCTTGCTTTTCGCCACACACACCCCCAAAGTGCGTGATGAATGGCAGTTCAAGTTACAGATGTACTCTACAGTAAAAGCAATTTACAAAGAATCAGTCAGTTCTTCTATTACTTAAGCTGACCGAAACAGATAAAACGAGCCAAGAAAAACTAGATACCTGGCTTCTTTCTTCCGCTTAATCCACTGTGATTATCCTTTCTAATTCAGAGTAACCGAAATGTGGCAAGAACGACTTGTTTCCCAGATGTGAGAGGCTATACACATCTCCACGGGGCGGCGGGGGGTTGTCTGAGAAGTTCTATATTGCTTTATTCCTATAGCTGTCACTAGCCCTAGTTACAGGTCAAGAGCTGCTGAAGTAAAGCAATGTGCCATTTCCAGTTTCTTAAAAACTTTTACACCTCTGCCTTCTGAGCTAGTAATGGAATAGAGGATGAAACACAACTAACTGAGCCTCGTCACTACAGGAGAAATACACTGCTCCACTCCATATCAAAATACGACTCAAAACCCACTACAACAATCAAGAGAGAGTTACAGATCTACTTTGTAAACGACATCAGCAGAAGGAGACCATATTCAAAAAGCAGAGGACACAAGGCTTGCATAATCACACACACAGAGATATGAGCCAGCTGTAAAGCGAAGTGAGACAAGAAAGCCAGGAAAAAAGTGCACCTGAGGGATTTCTTGTTCTTCACTTTGTGTCTAATCACCATCAGAGCACACAACAGCTGTGCTGGGCAGAGGAATAAAGTCTCTATCCTCTCTGCTGAACAGGACATCTACATCACGTAGACAAACATAAAATCAGCTCTGCCACACTCCAAAGCAGCCAGCAGCCACACAAGTGCCAAGCCCAAGCTGGGACACTCCATCTCTGAACAGGGACCGCATCTCACAGATGGCACCACGCTAACCACGCAGCTCCCCACAGCTGCCTGAGCAGTTGCGTGGGTTTATCTCCTCCCGGGCAGCAGGCCAGCTGCAGAAGAAAAGATACTGAAATTCTTCAACAAAAAGGCAAAAATCCCAGATGACCAGAGGTTAGGGCAGAACATGAAAGCACCAGTGAGTAGGATGTCAGTTCTTTATTACAAAACAAGGCAACTTCTGTAGAAGATTGTAGAATTTGAGTGCAATGAAGTACTTAAACAGGAAGAGTAAGGCAAAGGTCTTGTGACTGTCACCACATACTCTAAAGTTTTTCTCATTTTACCACACCAAATCACTCCTCTAACTGCTTTTTGTTGGACACTGTACTGCAAGATTACCACACCCATTCTTTAGTCTTTCAGTCCAATATACTTACCTCTTACTAATAAACACGTACTTTCAGACTCAAAAATTGCTATTAGAGTGACTAGCATTTGAATTTGAGTATCATACTTTAGAGACACAGTTAACAGATTTGAAATCTCTTTAAAACTCAACAGAGCACAAGGTTCTGTATTAATTAACAGAGCCTTATCTTCTATTCTTCTTGCACAGAAAACTAGATAATACTAAGGGAATTTGAGATCCGGGGTGCAGGGCCAGAGGGACAGGGAGGACAGGAACCCACACACGCAAGCATTTTCACGGAAGGTAAACCAGCGCTAGTTGCAGTCATACAGAGAAGCCTCCCAGACTGACGATTTTCTTCCTCTGCCAGTCGCCAAGCACACTGTTTTTATTTTAGTTTTCTAATTCCACCTACTAGTTTAAAGAATTAAGCACAATAAATTGAAATGCAGGCTAACTTCTCTGAACAGGGTTAGCAGGTTACAGACCCAGCCTCTTCACGATGCATTGGTCACACAGTCAGCAGTCATGCCTCCAGAAGTCACAGGCAGCAAACAAGCAACTCTGCTCCCTGTTCAGATGGTAACACGTTCCTGTGTAACATTTCATACTTAGGACAAATATACCTGCTCCTCTTCAATTCGGCGCTGTAGCGTTTCAATGTAGTGCTGTACTGCCATGTAAATAAACCTGTACTGTGCTTCTGTCTGAACCATTCCTGACCGCTGTGATCTCACCATCTGAATGGTCTTTGGAACATCAATATCACAGTCCACACCTAGGAAGAATCATCACAACGTTAAGAACAGTAAAGTAAACTTTGTCTTCGGAGGGGAGATTGGTCTCGTCTTCCAGCAGAACACAGCGTAGTTGAAGGATTTTGCAACAAGAGAGACTGCTAACATTTAACACAGAGGATTTGTCCTTGACTACTAATACACAGATCTGTAGAATTGTAGTGCAGTGTGGCAGCAACACACTCATGAATGATTTTAAAAGAAAAATAGAAGAATAAATAATATAAATAATGAGAAAAACATTCAGACTCCTGCCTAATCCTCAGCTGAAAGTTTTCATTATGCTGAACTGGAGCAGGGTTTCACCACTTTGATTCCAGCCAAGTCAAGAGGAACGAGCAAGTCCCTTCTTTGCCAAACACACACGCCCAGCTTGTAGTGTCACTAGAATCCCTCTATTCTGTCAACACTCCTGTTGTTTCACTGTGATGTATCTGTCAATGTCCGACAGGAAAATAAATGAGAGGGGGACACACCTACCTTTTTCTCTGATTATGTCAATAAGAATATCAATCACAATGAAAGTTCCTGTTCGCCCAATCCCAGCACTGTGAAAAGAGAAGGGGGGGAAGAGTTGTTTTGCTCTTTCTGAACAGACACCAAAACATCAGTCCAAGTAAGAGTTTAACATTAAGAGACATTAGACTTCCAAATTCTAGCCAGAGTCAAACCAAGCCACACAGCCAAAAGTAACTTGAGACCTAATCAACATAACATGGAAGAGACTGAAGTCATAACAGCACTTCTGCACCTCAGCATTTATTAATGTCCTCAAATTAGGAAAAATCCTACACGGTCAGACCTAACATTTCCTTGCCTTATAAAAAGTATCTCATTTGTAAGCCAAGACCGAGGAGAGAGAACTCACAGGAGGTGGGATGGGATACTAGAATTTCCATGATCCTGCACCTGAAATGTATCTAGCCAAGACTGGTACCACCTTCTCATACAACATCAGAAATTCTTACTCATAGACACGCACACTCTGAAAGACAGCCTGCTTCGAAGGTAACCATGTGACACCTATCTGGAATACATCCTTTTGTGAAACAGAAAGCACAAACACCTTCACAGGTGAAAGTCTGAGTAGCCCTTGGGGAAAGTTGTCTTCTTGTAAAGTTCTCACCTCCCCCTGCCAAATAAAATTTAAAAAAAAAAAAAAAAAAAAAGAGATCCCATAGAACTCCACAGGCATAGAGCAGTAGCAGGAGAGGCACAGTGCATCGCCATACCTGCAGTGGACCACAACTGGTCCTGCATCAGAAATGCTCTCCTGCTTATGATGCACCTCCTCTAGAAAGTCCAGTACACCACCAGGGTCACTTGGGACTCCGTGATCAGGCCAAGTTCTGAAGTGATACTGCCAGACTGTTCTCTCTGTGTTCCCCTGGAAGGAAGATACCAATACATGAAAATAAAATCCTTCACATAAAAATCCAGCTAAAAGCACTTATGTGGCAAAGTCGAGTCAGATCGGAAGATGGCATACCCAGCCTGCTGCTCAGTATCCACGTCACCACAACTCTTTTAAAGGAGGGAACAAGCCAGAGTTCTTCCTGGCCTGATAAGTCAATCCCACCACCTGCTTCCTCAGCTGCCTCTTTCTCATGCAGTTGTTTCCAACATTTCCATCCTCGCCTTTAGGAGCCACGGCAAAGTTCTGTCTGAGGGTGACCAACAGTGAGGGACCTCCATGGGTCGTACTCATCATTCATACCGAGTGGCACTTACCTTACGCACTTCTTGGGCACATCCATGGGATGGAACTGAGTGCGATCCAGCACATCCTGCTTATTTGCTTCTCACACAATCCGTTTTGCACCCTGATCTAAATTGTTCTGTATCAAGAAAGTGCTATTTCCACACTAGTTAACTTTTTCCTTCCCCATCTTTTCTACACCTTCTCTTTAGTGTTCTTTCTACATACTGGACACCCACACAACAATTTTCTTCTAGTGCAACCATCTCCATGAAAGGGAACAAATGTTTAGCTAGACTTAAGTGTGATTACTTGAAAGTATCGTCTCTCTTTTGAGATTTCCTCAAAGCTCTGCAGCCGTGCATCTTCTGCCAAAAAAGTGCTTAGATATAAGAATCTTCAATTATCCCAAGGACAAAGAGAAAGATGCATGGAACTAAACCAGGAGCTTCAAAGAAAGAGAGAGGGCTCAATTTATTAATCTCTTAGTGCTTTTATTGATTCCTAAGAAAAAGTCTGTTTCTGCAAATTTTTTTTGTGGTCTGCAACCTAAATTAAAACAATAGAGTTACCAATATACTTACTTGCCCAACTTTAGAAAGCTTAAGTTCTCTTAGTGTGTAATCGTGTGCTGCACTCTCCTTCACATTCCTAACACGCATAACACCGTACTCCTTTAAGGAAAATTCATCAGGCCAGTACTTGACGCACTTACTCTGCAAGATAAAAGAAAAAAATAGTCATCAGTAAGAAGAAAGGCTGGCTCAAACTGGTTAACAAACACATTTCTGGAGCTTTCATTTCTGAATACATAGAGCACAATTACTACTGCCAACCAGACAGCTAGCTGACAAGGTAAAGTGCATTTTAGGGGGAAGTTTCTCTTCCCCATGACAACCACCAGATGATTTCAGAAAACAGGTACAGGCAATCTCTCCTTTTAGCTGCTTTCGTGATCATCTCAGTACCCACTTTGCCTCAGTAGCTTCAAAACCTGGAGATTAACTTAAGTTACTTGTATCTTCACCCAGCTACAGGCTTCAAAATACTGAGAATTTCCAGTGGAATGCTGTATAGCCTATTTTGTAACAGGCTGCAAAATAAATACAAGTCAAAGGTACAAGCCATTTTTAACAGAAATGAAACTTGGATGCTTGCTTTTTCATCACTTAGAGTACACAGGGCTATGACAGCTCTCTAATTCAATCACCAAAGGAACAACCAATTGTTCCCTGTGGCAGGGGACTGAAGCCTCATGTGTCTGCAGCTCTGAAAATTTAGAGCTTTTGGTGTGCTGCTTTTCTCTCATCTTTGGCCAGGGATATATTCCATTCAGTGAATACCGGGTTCACCTATTACTACTTTGATTTGGTTCCTGTGACAGTTCAGGAAAGAGCGACTGCTGTTTGCCTGTGAGTGCAATACAACTCCACACAGTGTCAAATGAGAAATTACAGTGGGTATACAGACACAGCTTCCAGCAATATCAAATGCAGACCAAACACCAAGTACTATGGAGAAACATTTCCTATTTGCAGTTACTACTGCATATTTATGAGAAAACATGGTAACAAGAAAGTTCCTTCTGCCAACACAAGATACAGCGAGGGATGATTGAACACATGCTTTCCAGCCTACTTAGGCAACGAGATGCTTCTTTGTTACTTTTGCCCTTCTTTCCCTGCCGTCTCCAAAGGGTACAAGCTAAAGAAAAGACGTTGATCTTCGCATACGCCAACATCACTTGCAGTTTCAATACAGAACTCTGAACACGAGAGCAGTTGGTATAACAAGCCTGCACAGTAACACGCAACGTTAAAACAAGCTTTAGTCTGATAGAGGGGATGCATGTACTATCGGCTCAATGGACTGCCTCCAAAACACCACTACTTTAATTTGTAAGTATTCACTGCTCCTACAGTGCATTCTAAAGCATATTCAGAACTCTATGCAGATCTGAGACTTTTCACAGCTCCTCACTTCCTCAGGCAATGTGCTCTTAAAGTCATCTCTGATGCAGAGGTTTCTCTCCCTCCTGCAGATCTGAAAGCATCTCAGCCTGAGATTAAAAAAAACCACTTTTATATCAGGACTGTTATTTGCAATTCTTGAAGACGGGAAATAGGCATCAAGGTGGGGGGCGAATCACTGCATGAAGCATTAAGTAAGTAATCAGACATTAAGATGTTTTGTACAGCCCGAGCACACAAAACAGGCTTAGCAAAATTTGGAAACAATCACGGAGAATCTGCAGAGGAGCACAGGCCATTCTGTGCGTTATCAAAATCAATAAACAAAAGTATTCAAGTCAGCTCTTCCAAAACAACCCCATAATTTATTTTTCTTCTTCCAAGAGAAAGATCTAAGAGGAAGGTCACTGCAAAAGGGTAGCTTCTCCTTCTTCAGTGCATTCTCAGAAAGGAAACACAAATCATGCCTCTTTATAAGGGTGATGAATGGACAGAAGTTTAGAAAGCCTAAAAAAATCCACAAGACAGAGTCTAATGGTTTCTACAAACACCGCCAGTGGCAGCTTTGATACCTAGATTAGGAAGAGAAGCACATAAAATCTACTCCTATTTGTCTTCAGTACATATACACAAAGCCTCTTTTTTTGTGGCAGTGGTAAGGAGCTCCACAATTATCAGTCACCCATAGAAAAACATTTGCTACACTTTCAATCCAATTTGTTTTCAAAAGTGACATTCATCTAACAAGATCACAGCCTTCCACTCAGCAACAGATCATTAGATTATTGAAAAAGGTGGACTACAGTACGTGGAAAAAGAAGATAAACTGAAAAAACAAAAGTGATAACAGAAACTGTTTACCAAACAGAAAAAAAAACCCAGAAGCCATACATTCCAAAGATAAAAATATACTATACACAGGAAGCTGTACGTGACCGTTGCCAGAATATCAGTATTCAAGTATTTCCTATTCTTTCCTGCTATATGTCATTAGAACCTTAGAAACAAAGTAATAACCTCAGATTTGCTGGAAGACAGTGAGTAAGACAAGATCTCTGTACTTTAAAGGTAAAGTGGAGGTTCTTGGGATACACCTTTGCAAGAAAATCTCCTCTTTCAGAGCATTAAATACTGCCAGAGCAGATCACCAGGGGCTCGCAGATTCCTGAGGCTGAACAGGCATCTGTGTTCATACAGAACAGGGCAAAAGGCAAAGGATCGGGCTTTAGGAATAAAGGTGCTAACTCACACCCAGTCCAGGCATTCCTAACCCGGCACAGCTTCACCTGTAATCACTAGCTCAGCACATAGTAAGAATGGTACCAAATTCAAGCACAGAAAGTAAAGCCAGAAGAGAGAAGAGCATTCTAGCAGAGTCTAGTAAATGCAACTTCAATGAGGTGAATCCAGGGCAGTAACTTTCACGTTATATTCTAGTTTTTAGGTAAGAAGCAATATGATATAAAATCATTCTTACAGTAATAAAGTCCCACATGTCTGCTTTTCTAGTGAAGTCTACACAAACTTGGTAAGCTAAAAATAAATGGCAGTACTTTTGTTACAGGAACACGGAGTTTACCCCTTGAACTACACAGAAAGCCTGTTTGGCTACCTCTCGCATCCCAGTGCCTCATTCCCTAAAAATTCTGAAATATAGACTCACATTCAGTAGCTAAAATTGAATCAGTCAAGCCTTAAAAAAGGGAGCCCTGTTGAGATGATAGGAGTGTACCCACAGACATCAGTAAAAAAGGACACTCAGCACCTTCCAGGTCTCCAAAGGCAGCAGTGGGACATCAGATTTCAGCATATAGATCAATATGACCAAGTCAGTTGAGTCGTTACTTGCATTCAAATGTCATGACCTTTCCTAAGGCCACTTTGAGAGTGTGTTTTTACCTTTCCTCTTTCAACTTCTTTTGTTGTCATAACAATAACTCGAGAATTCTCCTGGAACACCATCCTCCAAAAATCATTCACTGTATTCTGTAAGCAACCTTGAGTAGCAATGTAGCTTTTTTTTGGCTTTGAGTTGTTGCACTTGGTTTCAAACTCGGGCTAGAGAAAAAACAATTCAACAAACAGTGACAAATGGTTACAAGACTAACTCGGATTGAGGTGAGTATGTTAAAGAGTAGACACGGACTGTGCCATCAAGATTCCTCTGGGTAGGAGTGTACTTACCATAATAATATTAGCATTGATATAGTCTGAAACAGGTTCATTTGGATCACCATCATGTAGAACAACTCTGGTATGATCAACTGGAAGAATATATATGTACGTTAAGCACTTGCACCACAGTTGTGAACACACAGCTCTTAAAATATTCCACAGACAGGTACATTTCTTACGGCTACCAGAAGCTCTGAAGTTATCAAACTCAGTAAATTAGCAGCCAGAATATTCAACCTTCCTCTTTTGCCATTTCTTAAAAGAAGTGGCCAATTCACAGCAAGCTAGATCAAAGTGTTCATGCCCCTTAGCAACTCCTGAGTACGTGGACAGTCAAGCACTAAGTCAAGGCAAATGGCCACTGGATTTGCACCATGCAGTTTTGTAACACAAATTAATCCTCTTAAATGTAAGCATTCCAGTTTGCTGAATAACAGTTGAGGGATGTGACGCTTTTAAATAAAAGCTGAAGATAAAAACAGTATATGGGAATTGAAATACGTCGGTATCTACAAAGTGCCAATGTTTGAACACAAATTGGAAACTGCATGGGCCAGTACTAACAACATAAAAGGGAAAATTATCACTAAAGAGAATAAAAAGCATAGTGGTGCTTAATTAACCCTGTATTTACAAGCTAAGAAAATAAAGCATAGAAAACTGGCTGGCTTATATTATAATGAAAGAAATCAATACTTACAGGGTAAAATGTTTTTGTATCTATTTTTGTTTTTGTTTTCTTGACGCTGACCTTCTTTACGACTATAGAGAAGTTTGCATTCTTGCTGCTGTAATGTCTAAATCAAAACAGCACAAATAAAGACTAAATGATAACAGCAGAGATAAAGCATGGACTGTTTCACCATCATTACAGCAATCCTTTCTCACAAAAATTATGATACTCGATTATAACGCCAGACAGTCAGAGGAAGAGAGAGAGGTACTGGATTTCTCCATCCAGACCTAGTACAGCTTTACTGCCAAGGTATATAAGAAACACAGGACCATGAGTGACAAGGCAAGCTATTTTCCACCTGATAATTATAAACACCTACAAAACCAAAGCTTCTTTAGACCACAAACTACAACCAGCAAGTCCTCATGACACTGTTCTGACCAAGCAGATGCAAGTTGGTCCCTTACAGCTTTTAGCTGTAAAACACTGCAAGGAAAACATAACTGGCTACAAAGGACCACAACAAGCTTTTGTCTGTGGAAATCTGGCCATCTTAAAAGGCACATTAAATAAACCAAACAATATCATCAGTGTTCTACAGAGCTGCTCCAAATAAACATATTTATCACTAGGTCCTTCTTACCAAGCATAAAAGTAGAGTACTATTGCATTTCTTCTTTTTGCTGAATCGCGTAGGTAAAGAGTTTAAAAACTTCCACTGAACTGGCATTAGCGTTAGTACCAATAAAGATCAGTAACTAATGCATTCAAAACATTGCCAGGCTGCAAAGGAGTACGGCACTCCGTGACCCAGTGCTTCTCTGCCTAAGCTGTACTGGATTGCTCTAGGCCTTACCAGCCTTCTTCTGCTCCTTCAGCTACAGCGAGCCGGCAGTAACACTGCTGGAAAGCCCCCCGAACAAGTCCCTGAGATTACGCAGGCTGCGTTACAGCAACGCCACACACCCATCCTTGCAAGCTGCAGCCAGACCAACTCTAGACAGCCAAAGAGGAGGAAGGAGCATACAGAAAACCTCTGTATGCTGTTTTCAACAGCAGCTGCTGTAGGTGACCCTGCTTTGGCAGGGGGTTGGACTAGATGACCCACAGAGGTCCCTTCCAACCCCGAACATTCTGTGATTCTGTGATTAAAGTATCAAGCACAGTGA
>Ga0181612_116677_pt1 | contig 20764 bp, 4 predicted proteins | sample HoacroProtozoa21_FD_119630 | JGI IMG/M metagenome (GOLD analysis project Ga0181612, IMG submission 119630) | Hoatzin crop microbial communities from Cojedes, Venezuel. Combined Assembly of Gp0051906, Gp0051904, Gp0051908
ATTTTCAAAGTTACCCTAATGACTTAACAGTCCATATTCAATATTCAGTCATTTGGATTTCCAAGACAGTACTGGAGTAATTGTTCAAAAATCACTTTCCTAGATTACTGCAAAATTTCTAATCCGTCCATAGTTGATGGCAATGTTGCAATATTGTAGGAACAAATGAGCTGGTAAAATATATTTTGTCTGTATCTTCTGAAGTGTTTTAAACAAAAGTGCCTCAGTTGTCCATTTTGTGCTGAAGTGGACTGCAAAACAGCTACCGTACTTGTTGATGCTTGTTAAAAGCATCCTCTAGAAGAAGTACTGCTGTGGGCATTTATCTATTTAACAACTTATTTAAATCACAAGTACAAACTGTTTTTTATAGGGCTACACATAAGATGATAAAACATGAGCATGATTTTAATCTGTAAGATCATATTTTACCCGACGGTCAATTTAAAATATGATCAATAAAAAGTCATATATGTGCATAACTAACAAGTACATTATGAGATGGTAATTCAGTTCATGTAACTCAGCTGGTTAATCTTCTACGGCCCACTCCAGAAAGGTAATTTGTGTACCATCTTTAAACTAAAAAAATACCAAATCACACAAAAAAACCCCACAAAAAAACCCCAAAAAAGGAACTCAAAATTTTTATTTTGGAAAATGAAAATAATCAAATGGAAACAGGGAGAAATGATGTGAAAGCAATTAAAATATTTTTTGTAATAAGAACTGATTTAAAGGGAGGCTTTACCATGGTTTCATGTTTAATGGCTTTAGGTTTCAGATTAGAAGAACATTAATCAGCAGTGTCTATAGTAAATTCTGTTTTACCAAATGGGTGTCCTCTTTTTACTCTGACATACTTACTATTATGCTCTGTCAGTGCAGGGATTGTTTCATTCTTGTGCTGGGGGAAAGGAGCCAGGGGACTGTTCATAGATTTTAAGGAAAGTTTTCTGGCTAAGTGCAACACAAACCAATACCTCACTGTTTGCTAGTATGCTGCCCAAGTAGAATTTGTAGAGGGTATGTGCTTTTGATATGATGCCTCCATTAGAAAAACATTAGTCAAATTACCAGGTGGTGCAATGTTTTCAATTCTGAAATAAGATATCGTATTACTGGATAAGATACTAAACTATTTATAATAATACATAGAATAATTAAATAATAGCCATATTACCGGATAAGCAAAGCAACATCCTGAAAGAGCCCAGTTAGATGGACTAACTGCCATTGTACCACAGTCTGTTTCAGTCTGAGCTTATTTTTACGTGTCACTTATGAGCTGAAAGGTACCCAGTACCCAGTACTAGGTGAGAATACAAAATTTCACACCTCTTTTTCTAAACTGGTCCACAATGAAAAATGAAGTGACATTAGCAGGTAGGGTGAGCTCTCTAAAGATAATCAACAACCTGCTAATTAAATCTGTTAAGCATAATTGCATTTGATCATTCAATTTCTGTACAATTTTTCCAACAAACAGAATTGAGTAATTCTCCCAGCCAGAGCCATCATTCTACATCTGCCCAGAAAGATGCTCAGACTGAACCATTGCTGATTTGACATTAAAAAAAACTCGTGGAGTTGCACTACGAATTGGGCTTGCTTTACCCACAAAGATGAAATGATTGCCTGGAGCCTTCAGTCTGAAAGGCCGAGGAGACTGAGCTAATAAAAACAGCTCAGCTCCAAGAGTTTACAAATACACCACTTTTTTTTTGCACAAGCAGCCATGAGCTATAGTGTGCACTTCTCAGAGTTACAGCCAAGCCTGCTCATTTGTTTTCGGTGACTGATGTGTATCTTTAAGAAAAAAAAAATGCAGCCCCCCTTAATTTTCTCCTACTGTGTTTGCTGTGGTGACAAGGTGCTGAAAAAACGGAATTAACAAATCATTTCCTATTAGTAAAAAATGCAAATAACTGACAATTTCCCCCTCATTTTTCTAGTAGTAATCTTACCTAAGAGGCAAACAAGCTGCAACAAAATGTTCATTTGTAGAGTCAATATGTCCTAACAATTCCCTTTAAAGATCACCTTGAGCTTGCTGCCTTGCTGTATCACTATCTCAGTCACTCTCCAAAAAAAGCATCTGGATAGATCTTAAACGTATCTAAAATAGTTGCTGTTGGTCTGTCTAGAAAGCACATTCTAAATGTTTATTGCTCTTCTAAAGCATCAGTTTTGTTTGCAGGAATGTCTCTTGTCTAACTTGTGGATGGAGTCTGTTGGGGTGTCATCTTGTTAGTCCTTCTCCAGTTCTTACCGTTTACTTCAATCAGTAATAACCAACGATTTTGGAAATGTGCTCTGCTAAGTCCTTTTATTTACCCTTTTCTTCTTCCATAAGGCATGACTGAACTATTCAACTTTTCTCTTTCCAGACTCTTAAAACCTAGACTCACCTCAGTTTGACCAGCTCAGATTTCTGTTATCATTTCTGTGGGGAGAAAAGAATGAAACTTGATGAAGGGGGTTAAACCTTTGATTAGTGTAAACCATTAATGGAAACTTCATTAACTTTTATGCAATTATGTCAGTTTATATTTGTTACAGATCTGCTCTGGAAGTGTTCTGGGAGGATAAACAGAGGATATAGTCTTGTACAGAAACACCACCATTTGTTTTGATCTGTATTTAATCCCTGCATTGACTGATTTCAGCATTCAAAGTTATTTTTTGACATTAAGCTCCCAAATCTCTTCTCAGTCCTGGTTTGTTCTGTTTTTCTGCTTTCTCTGCTGTTTCCAGTTAATATTTTATCAGAGTTTTCACAAATAATAATACACAATTATAAAACAAGCTACAACATCAACAATGAGCAGATACCAGGAGATAGCACCATCAGCTGCCGGGAACAGAAAACATTCCCAAATACACACAGCATAAGTTCCAGCTCGCCTTTTGTTACAGACACATAGAATTAGACATTAATTTGGTGCTTCTGTCCAGCTCTTGTCTGTTGTGACTCTTGATACCACTAGAGTTGTCAAAGCCTTACACCTACCCTTACCAGATAAGGCTGCTACAGCATGATGTTGCCATTTCATCCTTCTCATGGTCCTCTCAAGAAAAGTGTCTGATTTTAGTGGAATAAATACTATTTGTGATTAGCAAACAGACAATTCTAGCATAGTGCTGTGTTACCTTTCTGGGCTTATATGTAACCTGTTATCTTCAAGAGGACACATTACAGACTCTGTCTGGCAAGCTCGCCTTCCTTCCTCTTCTTTTTCTTTCTTCTAGAGAAACCTCCCACATATCTGTTTGTAGTCAAACAGAGTGGAAAGAATTTGTGCAATGTAATAGTCTCACACCTTTGGTCCTAAGTGTGATCACTGAGGCTTATGAGAGCACTCCTTTGCTACAAATCCAGAGCAGCCAGCGTCTGGTCCCTTTTTCCAGTCTCTCATGTCTGTGTATATTGACATATACAAAATAAAATGAGAACAAATAGTCTGAAACATGGCCATTCTATTCTGTCTCCTGCCATGTATCTGTCTGTCACCAACTGCTAATAACTTTTTATTGTACATACTGGATTCCGGTTAGCTGCCTCAAATTTGTTTTTTAACATTTGTTTGTAGAACACCTTCATTTGTCTTTCTGTCTGTCATATAAAAGATTGAGAGCCTTCCTGCTGAACTCTTCCATCTGTTCGCTTTCTTACCTCTCCAGTTAGATATTATCCTCAGATGAAATAGTCTAATCAGAGTTGATGGCAATACTCAAACTGATCCCACTTTTCCTGCTAGAGTGTGTGCATCTTGCTCTTTGAAGACCCACGGTGCATGACCATAGGAAACGGAAGTGAAAAGGCACACAATGAGACAACAATCAGTTTTGTGTCCGTCTTTCCTATTAAGTAGTTAACCAACATTTACTTGTTGGTAACAATTAATTGTTATTTTAGAACAACATTTATAATGTTGTGTTGCCTCCTGCATAAAAGGAAATAATTTAAAAGCCGCTGTGGGATCAGCCTACTGCTATTCAGCATATTTATCTTTGCCATTAGCTTTTTGGTAAAAGTACTGCTTATGTCTAGAGGCCACAAATCTTGTTTGTGCTTCCTATTGCAGAATGTTTATTACACAAGCAATCAGCAGCTCCATGTGGGTGTTCTGAGTCCCACTATCGACGATGATGACAACAGATGCCTGGTGGATGTGAACAGCAGGCCCAGGCTCATTGAATGCAATTATGCCAAAGCCAAGAGAATGAAGCTTTACTGGCAGTTTACTCAGGTAATTCTTACTCAGCAGACATTTCGGAAAGTTCAAAATTCTGTTTCTGTATCTGAAGTGCGAGTAATCTGTTTGCTAACAGAACAGAACCAGATTTGTCCTTGCTTTCTTTGCGTGGAGCCAGGAAGTAATGGGTCACTGATGATAACAGCTTCATCATGACCCACTTTTGCAGTTCCTTACTTAAAAAGGCTAATGCTTTTATGTGTGTGTGTGTGAAAGAGAGGGAGAGAGATAAAAAGAAGTGCAAGTAAAGGCTAAGAGGTGATTTCACAATGATGAGAATGCTGGGAGGACACTGAGTCCAGGCCTGGTGTCCACACTTCATAGCTGATTTAGAAATACAAAGGAGACCTATAAAACAGCCACAAAAGTACTGGGGCTAGAAAACACGCTCTGTGATATAATGCTTATGGAGATCACTCTGCTCAGTTTAGCTAAGAGGAAGCGGCAAGGTGACTCAAAGCCTATCAGTGTTTCCACAGAGGGACATAGGTTATCATGAAGACAAAACAGGTTCCACTGGTTGGAAGCTAAAGGTAGTCAAATTTGGTCTTTCGAAGGAAGGTAAGATTTTCCTAAGGTAAGAATTAATACATTGGAAGTTTACCATGTCAGGTACTGACATGTCAGTTGCTTAGGATAAATAAAATGAGATTACAGTCCTTTCTGAAACAAGTACCTGATTTAGCTTCTGTTGAAAATTTAGTAGCTAGTGTGAGTTTGACTGGTCACAGTTGTTCCTCCACAGTTTTGAGGCTACAAATCTAGTTCTGTACTCCAGGCCATGGGTTGAGGCTCACCATTATGGCAATTTTACTCCTACATTCAATTTTTCTGTATCATCCATGTGGGCTTGCAAATATCTGTTCTGCCAACTCATTAGATGGTTTTTTTTCTTTGATTTCAACAGCCACTATCAGTATATTTTAGGACATTGGTAATACAGTTTAGCATCTACCTTAGTGCAGAGAGCATTTGGACAGTAATCAGTAAAGCATGCTATTAACATAATTTGTATTTATACTTGAAAATAATCCAGATCTTTGTCTTTAAAGGGTAGCTCTCAAGCAGCAAACCTTAAATCCCTAGCCTGGAAAGACATCCCAGCTTTCACTTTCAGTCTCCTCAAGGGTGCGGAGTTTTAATTATATCTTCTCTCAAATTGTAACAATAGTCTCATCATGAGGGAGGCCTCACTGTGGCCATCTCTGCACTTGATTTTTGGTACCAATTTAAAGAGGTATAACTGACATATTTATTTAAGTAGTATTTCAGTAACATTTTAGTACTGTCCACCTATTCAGTGATTGCTGTGTATAACTCAACCCTCTGGTGACAATGGTTTCTAGTCCAGAATACTGCTGTTATTTTGTAACACTAATTACGTTAGATCTGATTTGGGGGGCAACAGTAGAATGCATTGATATTTTAACTATTAAAAGCTTGAAAAATGGTATTTAACTACTTTAGGTTTGTTTTCTGTCTGTATTACCATTCCATGTTTCAAATATAATCTCCCAATGAAGGTGCAGTGCTGTTAAACTAAGCTCTATGGACTGTACTTAAGTCTTCTACAAAGAAACTTCTGCCCAGCAGAAGTGAAAGCTAATTAGTTGTTTCCTTATGATAAATTTAAAAAAAATGAAATAATTAAAAGCTTGCTGTTCGAAAAGGATTTTGTTAATACCCAGTGCAATTAAAATGCCGTTATTTCTCAACATACAGCATGGCACACAGTCCCTTGTGTGTTCTGTAAGCTAGAAGAAAGCTAATGAGATTAATCAAGGCTTGCCAAGATCAACTGATGAACTCCATTCGAAATGCTCCCATTTAGTCTGGTGAAAGGATGTGTTTCTGTGAATACACTGGAAGCTGTCTGTCTGAAAGACTTTTTTATTACATTTTTAAAGCTCTGGTATGTATTTTCTGTATTGTGCAGTGAGCAGAACTACTGAAAATAAGCAGGACTGTAAGTATTGCTGTGTATGTAGTCTTGAAGTTTGTGAAATATTAATTATAATATAGATGCTGGCTATAGCTTTTTCTGGCACCTTCCTTTGGCTGTAAGTATGCTTTGACTTCTCTGGATTCTCTAGCCATTGAACAAAAATGGCTGATGATACAGATAATTAACAATATAGCAGTGCAAGTACAGAATTGTCTCAGAAAGGGAATGGGAACAACACTTAACAAGAAGAGCAGGATTAACCAATTGAACTAGATTTCCCTGACCAGCACACAAACCAGTATTTGCTCTCCATTTCAGACATGTATCTTCAACTTTAAATGAGGAAATCTTCACATTTTTCTGCAAATCACACTATATTCTGGGAGGCACCATGATAGTCTGTGGTGGGACATAGACTTCAGTCTGCTTGATAGAAGACTGTACAGCTTTTTGGAAAAAGGGTTCTCTCTTTTCCTCCTCCCTTGCATTGCTGAAATGTAATGATGAGAGAAATCCTTATGACAAAAGTAGAAAATAGGGGTCATCCTCAGCTAGCAGTCTTACTTCTATAGATCTATTACAGAATTATTTAATTCTTAATTTGCATCTTTGATTAGAAGAGAGTGTGTGTCTGTATATCAAACTTGATTTTTTATATATCTATGAAAGTGGAATTCTTTCTTTAAGATGTATCTTTTACTTTAGTTTTAGAATTTTAAGTTACTTGGCTACATTCAGTTGTAGGCAGCTGGAGTCAGACACTCAGATGTCCACTGCTACCTTGTGGACGAAGTAGTGGTTTAATGGGCATTTATATGGAGGGAACCACCACCCGTATCTCAAACTGTTTTCATTGCACATCATGTGGCTGACTGGACAGCGGGGTCAGGAGGCTGTGGTATCTTTCTGCACAGGACAAGCTTGCATTGAGCATTCAAAGCTTGTGGTACGTGTTTTGTGTCATCACAATCTATCTGAGCAAATTTCCATGCTTCACAGTTTTGTACAGCTGCCAAATGCAATGAGACCCAATAGAATGTAGGCTTCAGTGACATACTACCTTCCAAGGCTTTTTCAAGAGCTTATAACTGTAACTATGTCAAATTATGTAGATTAGCCCTGAAAAGAATCCCATCAACTGGGTAGTCTTCAAGAATTTTATTGTTCAGGATGTTTGTCAAGTCTTCTCTTAGGGAAATGCTTATTTTGGGAATACTTTTATGCTGAAAAATCTCCTAGATGTTTTGACAGTTCATTTAGTCCAGTCTGTCTCACCCCTTTTTCATTTAATCAGAACAAAATTAAACCTTATAGTGATCACCAGAGATTACACAAGGCAGAAAGGATAGAGACAAGAATTACATGGTAGTAGAATAGTCAGAATTTTACTGAAAATATTAACGTATACATGGTATCAAGGAAGCTACTCCGGCATCCATGAACCATTAGGAAAGCAAAAACTAACCTCAGCTGCCACTGAGTGCCCTTTATTGAGTACTGAACAATTAATCCTGCTTGCAGCCTGTGAGCTCATTCTGACAAGAGGCAGGTGCACATGCAGTGTACAGGCAGTAGCTGCCTGCTCCCCATGTAACCGAACGCTGGCAGGAAGCATCAGGTCAGCAGCACACATGCATGACAGTCACCATCCGCATGCTCAGTAAGGCTGCTGTCCTTGGGGCTGCCGTAGTGATGACGTTATGTGGGCTGTTGTGTGACAGAGAAGGGGCACTAAGATGGAGAAGTCTAACTTGTCCCTAATTCATGTGCAACTTAACCAATATTTTTGTCACATTAAACACTATTTAAACCAGATGTATTAGAGTATTTGTTTTTCAGGCTTCTTGAACTGTGCCTTACTTTAATCCTACAAACTCTTTAGTCCCATTTATGCAGAATGGAATTATATAGAAAGTACAAAAATCTGAAAGCATTCAATCCTTCTCTATTTTGAATATTTGACTTCAATTTAAATATGAAAATGTATATGCAAAACACATGCAGAAAAAATACTGAATACAAATATTACTTTATAATACTGTGTTTTAACAACCAATGTTAAAATTGCTTGCAGTTATTGCTGTAGTTAGTGGTAACCAAAATTCCCTTTAATAAATTTAGTCTTTTATTGGGAGTAATTTTATAGTAGCAAGTTGTAGTCTTTGCAAATTAGGTGCAGAACTTGCCAGCTAGAAATTTTGTGTGTGAATACAGCAGTAAAATGAGCTTTAAATGGGTGCATTTCAAGTCTTTTCCAGCATATCACATTATGCAGTATTTACTCTCCTGAGGCCTACATTTAAGCTCCAAAGACACTTGTGCTGAATTAATTTAGAAGGAAGTTAACACATACCCATGTTTTTCCTTCAAAACAGATACCATATTTGCATATTTTAGCATATAATTTTAAATGCCACATTTATTTACAAGGAAATTATTTGTTCAAGTTCCACCTGATTTTCCTAATTTCAGATGTCCACATAGGCTCCATCCAAAAATCGCAGATGACAGCTGCTGCTGACAAGCTGTTGCATGGCATTATAATGACAGATATGCAAAAGAATGGCCAAATCCACAATGTTTTCTACAACTTGACTGATAACCAGCAGTTACCAAATGAAGTGGCTGTGTTTCAGGAGATCTGAGCTCTGTTCTTGGTCCCTCCTTTCCATTACTGGATCAATCACTTGTTGGGTTCTGCATTCCTCAGCTGTGAGGTGGATGGAAGTATTTTTACCTTTAGCATGCATCTGTTATTATTTCCAACTTCCCAGACAAAAACAAAACTCTGTGCTGATCAAATCAGTAGAAGTTGCATCTTTAATTCCCATGGAGACAAGAACAATATGTGTGTAAGCTAGGTCCGGCTATCAAGTAACACCCTACAGTCCAAGAGGCAAATACTTGAGAAAAATGTTCACTTGGAAGGCAATTAAATCAGGAGGCAATAATGATATATATGACAAGAAAAAAAGAGTTTATTATTAATATATAGCAGGCCATCAAGTCTGATAACCTGAACCTGACAGTGATGATACCCAGTATAACAGACAAAAAATAGATCATTTCCATTATTGTCTGAGTAAACTGCAAGGTTTGTGCTGCAGCTGCAAGGACATTCCTTTCCCAGAATCAATTATGATCAGCTAACAGGTTTGTGTGGTTACTAGGGAAGAAGCCCTTTTCTATAACTGGATACTGTGACCAAAGTCCCAAAGAGCCCAACCTAAACTCCTGTGTTAGAATGTGCAGATAGATTGAAATACTAGTGCAAGTTAATTTCTTAATTTTCTGCAGTTGGCACTCAATTTATTTCCTGGTCTCTAGAGATTGGTTTAATCATAAGCATATAATGACAATGCATACAGTTCCGTTTCTGGGTTCAAATGAGTTAGGAAGCCCTCATATTGAGCACTCAGATTAGAATCCTAGACTAATTGAATACACCACAAACACAAAAGCAAAAAAGAAAAAACTGTCATTTAGTATTTTTGTTTTCCAAATGAGTTGCATTTTAGTAAGTGTTACATCTCACAAAGAAACAGGAATGCTTATTTTTCTCTCATCTAAAACATAAATCTGTGGGAATCTGTTAAGATGTCTAGGGAAAACATCTCCTCTTTCCTCGGGAAAATCTAAAAATCTTGGGTTTCTAATTGTACTGATAGGAGTTTCTTTTTTGTCTGACTGAAGATGAATAACTAGGTATCCCCCTATGCCAAGGTTGGTAATAATAATATGAACTTTTCTTCTTTACATTAGCCTTCTAGGTATGCTATGTTAGAACAGTATTTTCATCCATAAGGAGAAAAAGAGAAAGAATAAGGCAGTAAGGTGCTCTTAGGCGTGATCTTCAGGTGCATGCTGTGACATGTGTCAGTGCTTGCTGTTTCACAGAAATAAGCTCTATTCCGAGCCAGCAGTTCGCTGTAACACCAGGAGGATGATTGGTTTCTTGACCCCTAATGTGCTCTCTTCATGAAGACTGAGATTTGATTTGTCTGCCTGATCATCTCAGCATGCCTATAAAAAGTTGTGTTACCAGCACTCTTAAAATTAACCCACCGTATTAAAAACATCTAGTCACTCGTTGAACATTGATGCCTGTGACAATGAATTCAACCGGTTTCCTATACCCACATAAATCACGGTAGTTGCAATTTTCTAACTCTTACTAACATTCCCTTTTTTCTTTAGAAAGCTTATTTACCAGTTTCTCATAGGTATGCATACTTTTGATCACTGAAGTCAGATCCCACTCATTTTCATTTACATCCTAAGGAAAGTCCTATTTTTATTTCATTTTAGTGTATTTTGTAATTGCCCACCATCTGAATATTCCATCACACTTTAAAGCAACTTTGTTGCCTTTCTCTGTCTTCTACTTTAGACATCTTGAAGCAAGCCTAAATCAAGGCAGATAAATCAAGCCTGACTTGTTTGCAGAAGTCATTTATAGGTAATCTCAGAATGAAATAGAAAAAGGTAACTTTTCTAAGCTTTTCAGAAAATGTATTTGTAAAACATGCAAATAAAGCAAATGTATCCAGCACTCCCATTTTTCCTAGTTGTATCATAGTATTGTTTCTCTACATAGGCAGCTACTGTATGGCACAATCCATGAAAAGAAAGATTTCATGAGAAAAAAAATTCTATTTATTGGTTACAGCAAAATTACCTCACAGAAAACATTTTTGCAGAGCATTATCTTTGGATTCTTTTCTATAGGCTAGGTCTCACTTAAGACTCCAGAGATGTTTAGAAACACAGGAATTCTTTGTATCTAACATACCTGCCTAGTAGAAGAAGGTATAAAATGTAGCAGTTGTTGCTAGCTTACATAGTGTATTCTAATTCAGAACTTTAGAGTATCGAAGTTAGTGCAGTAACTAGGCAGAGACTAGTCAATGATGTAGCAGGTTCTGCATTTACAGTTTTGTGAATGCTACCAAGTAGGATAGTAGGCAGTATATAGCAAAAGGAGGATGCAGGAGACACACATACAAACAGCATCCCCTTTAACAGGGAGAAAAAAAAATAATCAGAAAATGTCAACCTGTGAATCATCTCTCACCAGCATGCGTTTCTGCATCTTACTCTTTCATGACTGTCAGGTCTCAAAAAGACATGCAGTTTATTTCTAAATGAATTGTCCTGGTAACTTGTTATTCAGGACAGCAGATGTATTGAGAAAAGCCATGCACATCATTATCAACTGCATAGCATAAAGCTAGTTTTTCCTTTTCTACAAAGGTCTTATGAGGTAATACTAGCTATCAGAAGTTCAACATCATCATCTGGTTTTGTTGCCAAAACAAAACCAAACAATATGTTCAGCTGTAAATTCTGCATTTAGCTGTAATGATCAGGGCTATGCATGGATAAAAGATTCCCTTTTTGAACTACTTCTTACTCCCCCCACCCCCTGGGAAACAGTGTTCAATAATTAATTTTAAAAATCATATTCTAGACCTAGAATATTTGTTTCTGCAGGTGTTTTTGTAATGTGTCGGAAAGATTTCCTGGCCACTCCTGATACAGTAATGATTTGTGTTTACTTTCTGAAAAATCCCTAATAAACTTTCTAGTCTGGCTATTGTGTTCTTTTCCAAAGCTTGCTTCAATTTTCTTAGTTTTATCACCATTTTCTGTAGTAAAATGTGTTTTCAGCTATCATACCCTAAAGAGCTTCTTTATATTTCAGTGAAGGTTTGAATTTATTTCTTTGCACATTACTATTTTCTTAATCTTGCTATTAACAATGGGCCTTTGTAATCTGTTTTAAATCTATGATAAAATTTTATATATATGTGGACAATATTACTGATAGGTATAAATCTGTACATTCCATTTCTGATTTTTATGCTGTTTCTCTGTAATTTGTTTTCTATTCTACTTAAATTCTCTGTATGACACTGCATTTCTTTTTGCCAGGTTTAATTGCTTTTATTTAAATACTGTAATTAACAGTGTTGTGTATTTCCACATCCTGAAGATTTAGCTATTATACATTTAGAGGGCTGTGCTCATAACCTAGACTGCTCTGTGTTTGTGTAGCCAATCTAGATTAAACAAAACAGAAAAAGATTGCACAATCCACTAGTTACTAAAACCTAGATTGGATATACAGATAAGGCTGCATCACTTGACATGTCACAGCTGCAGCGTTAAAAATTTGTTACAGCAATGTGAAAATTTAGCATTTATGATTACGTGAAATCTGAACACTCAGAAGTCTCGGTAGCAGAAGGAGACAAAGTGTGGTGTAGACATTAAATCGTTGTAACTGCTGAATGATGCGTCTAATTCCATTGTCAGCAGATGTTTCGTAGTATTTGCTCATTGGGTACCAGCGAGTGGATGTAAGACCAGTCTTGGATAGCTACCTGACAACAGAACCCGAGTGCAGGAGGAGGAGCAACAAAAAAATTATTCTGTAAGAAATGGTTTGGCTGATCCCTATTATAAGTCCACTTAAGTTTACATTGCACACAGCAATTAGTTTTGGTTAGTGTTTGAAAAATAAATTCACATTTTAAACATGTGTGCTAAAGATTCTCATTTCCCTATCTAACTGTAATTAGTGATTTAAATAGCTGAGAGACAACACCTTTTTAATATATAACACTGCTGTATGTAATATTTCATACACAGGTTAGCAGTTAAATGTACTTTATTTTCACAGTAGTCATAGTAAGTTTATTAGAAAACCAAGTGTCTTTGGAGAAGAACAGCAGCTAACAATATACTTCACTGAGGAATATTTCAATTCAAATAGTTAAAATTATTTTTTTAAAGATTCAAACAACAAAGAGTATGTTATAGAGGTTGCTTCACTTACAAAGCATCTGTTCACTAAAGAATTGGAAAATCTGTCATACTGCTTTAGATTTGAGAAGGAATTAATCAATTACCTATGTATACCATTATATGTACCTATATCCTTTATACAACTATAAAGAAGAAATTGTAAACTCAGTAACATCATCCAGTGTTTCCAAGCAATAGGCAATACTGAAAATACATGAATTACAGTATGGGATAAATTATTCACTTTCTCCTATGAAGACTTTCTCACTGCAGCAACATCCATACCAAAGTGACCACATAGAAGGTTTTGTAAAATGTAAAAGAATGATTTGTAAAAATTGAGTAATATTTTTTTAGGGCTAAATTTGGTGTACTAATAGTCACTGAAAATTTACCCCAGTATTCTGCAGAAATGAATGAGAAGATCACGCATTCTGTTTGGAGTGGAGGTTATCTGTGTTATATACATCTCAACATGATTCTTGCATTCAAATGTATCAAAGCAATAGTGAAGATTAGAGTTTCTGGCTCAAAGGTAGAGCAAACGTAAATATTTGAGGTCACTGACTGAGGTACAAATAGAAAATTGTAAACTAGTGAATGCAACAATCTATATAGCATATGTGATATAGGACTGGATACACTTACTCACCTTGTAAGACCTTTTTCTGTAATAGCCATGGTTAGCCAAGCTGGTAAGACCACTTTTTTTTTTTCTCTTTTAGGTAGAATGACATGAGCTTTAATGTGATGAGCAAAAAGTAGGTTTAAACTCTGTAACAAAAGTGTACTCTTTAAAGTTAAAAAGAGCTGTCAGTCTGGTTTTCAGTAATGCTGACAACCTGCAGCATTCATTTAATATCCCTCACTTTTACAAGTGATCAAGACCTGTCTTAAGTTTCATGCCCAAGAGCTTTTACTAGCTTATGCAGTCCTAGTTCAGTCTAAAGCAGCAACTGCACTTCCGCATTTTCCCTTTCTACACTGCTTTTTCTGGGAAATTTGGAAACCCAATACAACAACTTGCAGCTCACAGAACCCATCACAGCTACCTAAATGACTGGGATGTCATGGATCACACCTAGCAGATGTGTCAAGTACAAACAGTGACTAAATTGACCATGTCAGATGTTGTAAATTATTTCTTTTATTCAGCTTTAATGATGCCACATATCCACATTGGAATCCTTCCTTTAAAATACCTAAACTATGTGAAGTAGCATCTTTCTTGTTTTCCTGCCTAGCGCTTTTTTATTCATATATCAAAACACAACCTTGGCAATCTCACTTCAGAGTAACAAAAGACCGAAAATTACTTGGTTCTTACTGAAGAAAATTCGAGAGTAAATATAATGGTAAATTTCTGTTAAATACAGCCAGAAATAGAAGATTGTACACTGCGACCAGTAAAATGTGATCTGATTAAAAGGCCTATCATTCAGCACAAAAGATAAGTAACCATAATGTGAGATTTTTGGCAAGAAAACCCATGAGCTGTTAAAAAGTTTATGCCTAGGTATATGTTTACAGAAACATCTTGCTCTGTCTTTCGTCATGACGTCAGAACATGCTTTGTTTATCTGAGGGAGCACAACAGGGTATATAACCTCAGTTCTGCAGTAGCAGGGGCAGGAGTTCCACGTTACATGGTAAGTGCACACTGTACATGTTTCTTTACAAAAAAATAATATTTACCATCTCTGGTATTTGTGAAGAAAGCTGTACCAATGCTTTGTCCCATTTGTAGCCCTCTGGATAGGAGGCCTGCTAGGCGTTAGAGAAACTTTATGACAGCTTTCAACTAAGCCTTGTTCTGCAAGGACAGGAGAGAGGACCCATCCCACAGAAGAAAGGGAAGGGCGGGCAAGTTGGGAACTGTGAGTCGACCAGCACACAATAAACCAGAATAAAAACCATAGAACAGTTCAGCAAAGACTTTGCACAGGATATTAGCACTCCAGCTTTAACCTAGAATATGTAAGTATATACTTGGAAATTGCTGCTCTTTCTAAAAGCAAGTTGTTTTTTACGTGCTACAGACTCACGTGGGATTGCCTACCAAGCATGTTGGACCGTCCGTGTAGTGCAATAGTTTGTAGGCACATTAAATAGTATTCTTAGATGCCATATTATTGGATAAATTCTGCTTTAGTGAAAGACTTGAAAGGAAACCTCTTATGTACGGCACGTATGCAGAAAGTACAATAATGCTAAAGGAAGACAAAAGTATTGCTTTCCATTGTGTGTGTTATGGCACATTCCAACAGCAACTGGTCATAGCAGGATGCGTGACTTGAGATGGTGTTTACATTAAAAGGATGCTTATGAAGCACTAAATCGGTTTGATATGTGTCCAGAGCTACCAGCAGGAGTAGAGAGCATTTCTGCTTCTCACAGGAATTGCTTCAATTTGCAATGCAAAACCCATCAAGTTTTCAGTCAAACATGTTAGTGCTGTCATGTTCAGTCTATTTTTATAAAATAGTTGACCTGGATATTTATATTTTATGTATCATGCTTAAAGACTTTACCCTCAGCTATCATTTTTTTTGCTTTTAAATTGGAAAGTAGAGGTCTTACCTAGGATAGGGAAAGGGAACCAGACAGGCAACTTGCCTTTCATTTAGCCTAAAGTGCAGTATTACAATAAACCATATTGCTGAGTGAGCGGTAAACATGACTGTCAGAGTTTTATACAAGTTTTACTAAATGATTATGAAAAGTGAATTAACTAAAAGGACATCTTTGTCTGCATTCGTCTTTAGGGTTCCAAATGCTAATGATGATGACAGACTGCAGGAACCATTCAGTAATACAGTAATTTGGAGGCCAAGCCAGCCAGAGCAGCAAAATGTAGTGTTAACTTTCAGCACGTCCATCCTGCTTGCTCGCTTCTTTCAATGGCGTTACTCAGTTAGTGGGCTTTAATGATCAAACAGATCACTAGTTCAGGCTTTGCGACTTAAAGTGGGTGCACTGCCATCACCATAGAGATAATAGCCCAATACCACTGTCGCAGGCTTGCATTAGGCATACGAAGGGGGAAAAAATGAACACAATTAAGTAAGCAATATAGAAAACCTTCTGACTGCAATTCAGAGCAATTCTTTCATCTATATGCTTACTGAAAGGAACAAAAGCTGTGCAGACTGCATCATCTCCGAGGGATGAAACCATGGTTCTGTACAGACCTCACATCTCTTAGGAGCTGAGCTGTTCTGCGTCTAACAGAACTTCAGCCTGTATGCTTCTTTTTTGTGGTTAAAAAAAATCCTGCTAAAAGCATCCCTTGGTCTCTGCAACTCTCAATTCACACATATTAGCCACTACTTAACTTTGGTGTCTCTTTTGTGTTCCATACAGCGCGCTGCAATGTACTCAGCAGGGTGATTGTGAGTAGCCACTGCAGAGAGCTTTGCAGCACATCAAAAAGGGCTTCCTCAGCTTTTTCTCTCCTGAGTCACTTGTTTCTGTTAAACTGAAGCCGGATTTCACATGAGGGCACATCAGGAAAAGGGGGGGGGTGTAGGCTTTTTATGTGGTTTTTTTGGTTGCTTGCTTGTTTTGCTTTTGCTTAGGAGTAGTTTACACTTTGTTTATGTAGCTGTATTAAAATGTATTAATATTTACTGTAACACCTATGTGTGCTTTACATGATTTAGAACAGAGGAAAAACGTTGCCTCCACTGTGAACATCCTCCTTTCTCTACCCTGATATCCTCAATGGGAATAGAAGGCATTTAGGCTCATTCGAGTGAATGAAACCCTTGGCCGTTTAAACAAATGGGAGTTAGGCAGAATACAGCATGGCGGTATTTAAGCCTTAGTGCTGTGGCTTCCTCTACCTAACAGAGCTCTGGATTAGGTGACTAGGCCCCATACACAGTCCCTGGGGAGAAAAAATAGGCACCTAAGAATGGGATTCACAAAGTGCAGCCAACAAACTGTCTGTCCCAGCCCAGCTACTGAAGCCAGCTAGACCTGAGCATCCTAGCTTATCCTTCTTCATGAGCATAAAAGCTGTTCTCAAGATGGACACCACAGAGTTCATTTCACAGAATTTGGGCAGAGAGGAGCCAAGAGTTGAACCAGGGAAACATTTATGTTTTAGCTCTCACGCTTGACATAAAACGGAGAGAATTGATTCTGTTCCTGCGCTTATGCTAATAAGTTAGAAATGATAGGAGAGGTCTAAAAGTACCATACCCAGATTCAGATCCCAGCTCCAAAAATCAGGCAAGTAATGGAGCTGAACTAGTCTCCCATAACTGATTAGTTTTCTGACAAGACAGAAAGTGGGACTTCTTTTTCCTGCTTCTTTAGTGCAAGATCTGAACTGAGGATGTCTTAGACACCAAAACTGAGACAAGGACTAACTGAGAAATGAAAGATACAGACCTAGTTAACATAAATGACAGAAACAGGCACCTCCAGCATCAGTTGGACGCACAAGGAAGTTGATCTCCATTTTGGGTTTAGGCAGAAATACTTGTGTTAAACTGTAATCCCCAATTCCCAATCCAATCCCAGGGAGCTGACCCTGGGTGCCATTCAACACTGAGTCTATGCAGACAGAAACCACAATCAACAGTTTTCATCAAGAACAGAAACTGTATGTTTTTGCTAAAAGAAAAAAAAAACAACACAACTGTTTCTTTTGGCAGTGAGAAAATATCCGTTACCTTAGAGTTTTATATCTGAAGGAACCAATTCAAAGCTCATTTAATTTTTTTGGGGGGGGAAAAAAAGTCTCACCACAATGAGCTTCAGAAGGCCAAAGTGACTGGGGTTGGGGTGGGGGAGAGGGGTCAGGGTGTGTTTAGGATAAGGAAACAAATAGCATACAATAAAGCTTTGACTAATTTTCCATCCTAGTTTCTTCACATTTCTTGTATGTCAAGCAGTTTTATTGCTTATAGTTAGCATAGACTTTGTGTTCCCACCAGACACGCAAATTTAACCACCTTTATTAATATGAATGTCAATAATAGTTATACAGCAGTGGGAAAATACAGTTTGCTCAGTATTTCATTATGAAGTTATATTAAAATGCCTACTATATGCCTGTCTGTCTAATAAAGGAATCAGTGAAAATTATAGCTATACCGCATGTAGGCCTACCAAGGAGGGTTTATGGGAGCCTCATGTTTTGATTTTTGTGGATTATTCTAAAATGGTCTCTCTCTTATGCAAAGCCATATTTAGAGCTTTCATACCTAATTCTGCATTTCATTAGTCCCAAAATGATTTTAGAAAGTAGTTTCTCTGAGCAGTGCCTTCTAAGTTCTAGTGGTAGGACAGGAGACCCCCCAGTCACCTGTCTGAACGAAGCAGAACCTGTACTAAATGGCACAAGCTATGCTTGCCTGAGGAGCAGTCTTCTCTGAAAAAGCAAACAGCATTTTTGTGGGATTTATGCCAATATCCTTGTAATCTATCACAGTTATGACTTTCTAATGCAAGATATAAGAGACTTGAACAAAACTGGTGACGTAGGATTTTTCTGTGGGGCTGGTTTTTCTGTTGTTTTTTTTATAGCAACTATTTTTTCCCCATTGTACAAAAAAGTAGTTTAAATGTGGCTGCTCTTTCCATACTTCAGCTCTACTAATCTGCACTGACTTACACTCCGTTCTTTGATTTGTATATTAAGCCAGTGATTCTCTACTACACAAGTCCAAGATACTCTCGAGAGAGACTTCAGTGAGAATTACTCTACTCTCTATATCTTGGAAGAAACTTCCCAAACACTAACGTGTACAAGTTATCTATTATCTTTATTAGACAGGAGACAGAGTGAAAGAACCAACTGAAACCAAAATTAAAGAAAAAAAATGTAATTTAAGTCACCTACATGATGATTTAATTGTAATTTAGGTCTATAGTAAACTGTGTGATAGCCGCCCCAGTGATTTAAGATTTGCTGCAACTCAACAGTGAAGTACCTGTTGAGTACCACTGCTGGGCTTTGATATGGCAGTATTAAGCACAGAATTGAAGAGACAGTCAATTAGCAACATAAGATTCTAAAAGTTCATTTCATAATTCAAAGAATAAACAATTTTTTGCATTTTATTCTACATACAGAACACACCTGGCCAAGGCAGTGATCCTCTTTTGCCATTTTTTGATGTTTCAGAGGTGCAGCAGAGCCACTAAGCTAGGTAACTGAAGGAAACAGGAAAGCTTTGGTTAGAAAGCATGGCCAGAAACACAGCTCGATTCTAGAAACCCCATTTGCTGAAATGGTAACCAGGCAATTCAGGCTAGTCTAAACTGCATCAGAGATTAAACCAGCCTGTGACAAAAAGAACCTTCACTCCAAAGCCAATCTAGTGCTTAGCTTGTCTGTAACAAATATTTTTCACAGTAGCAGTGGACTTTAGTAGATGGAAATGGAATCTTCTTGGATCGATATTATCACACAGTAGCAATGCAACAAGTTCACAATGTTTAATCGAAACACTTCTTGTTTTTCCCCATCTTTAAAGGGAGGTCCAATCCAGAACCGAAAATCCAAGCGTTGCCTGGAATTGCAGGAAAACAATGAAAATGAATTTGGATTTCAACTCGTCCTTCAGAAATGCACTGGACAACGCTGGGCTATAACAAATGTCCTGAAAAGCTTGTCATCATAGCAGACTAAATTTTTTATCCATTTCTTTTGCTACTGTGTAGCAAATACTGCATTGTTGCCTGCTGTACTGTATTCCTCTCATCCACCACCCCCCCGGTTCCTTCTCTCCTCTTTTTGGTCCCTTTGATTTTATTTTGTGAGAGTGTGGAAATTGGGTTTGTGGGCTGAAAATAAGACGTTTTTATTTCGCAATGATGTTTTCTTGGCATTTATATAGACATTGAATGACAGGTGACGGGTAGGCTATCCTAAAATATTTTACAACTGTAAATAGGAAACAAATGGAGAATATTTATAACTCAAACTTTTATTGAATAAAAAAGTCCAAACACTATTACTATCTAGCTGTCTCCATGGAAATCCATTTGGAAGTGAAATGCTGGTTTCTTTGTTTTCATTAACGCAAGCCTGTTCTTGGCAAGTTGTTGCTGAGTATCAGTGTTCTCCAGACTTGTGGTAAGAAGTCCTGCCTGCACACTAGTAGCTACAGCGAGGGAGGATTTTTCTCCTTTCTCCCTCCAGGGAAGCCTGGCTCAGCCCCTACAGCTACTAGTGTGTAAATATGGGGGGGAGCTGGGGTTGATGTGGCGTGGTGTGTGGAGGTGTATAGGTGTGTATTATGCACCCACGTACCTTTCCTCACCAGTACTAGTAAAGTAAAATGACAGAGAGAAGCCTGGGGCTCAAGTGAGTCAGGGAAGAGAATTAATTAAAAGAAGAAAAAGAAAAAGAAAAAAAACACAAACCACAAAACCTTGCAAGAGAAAAGCAGCAGCTACTGGAAGAAAAATACAAAAAAGACCCCCCTGACATTTTTTAGTGGGTTGGTCTCCACTTCAATGACTGCACTTTCCTTCCAATTGTTCATAGCTGTTACAACTTTTGTTTTTAAATGCACTGTTCCCTGGCTACCACAGACTTGGATAAAAAAAAACGGCTCCATCCACGCACCACAGCAAGGAATACGATTTCACTGCCCTTCTCCCTAGCTTTAAGGAGGTGTGAATGCAAAGCCATATCACTTTATCTCAGGTAAGACTGGAATAAGGAGAGGAAGAAACTGTCTCATGAGGTAAACCAGAACACTACGATTACTGGCCTCTTTATTTCCAG
>Ga0181612_166000_pt1 | contig 20764 bp, 18 predicted proteins | sample HoacroProtozoa21_FD_119630 | JGI IMG/M metagenome (GOLD analysis project Ga0181612, IMG submission 119630) | Hoatzin crop microbial communities from Cojedes, Venezuel. Combined Assembly of Gp0051906, Gp0051904, Gp0051908
GCCGTAACGTTCCAGTCTATGTCGCGCACGTCGTCGCCAAACTGATACTCGCGCACTTCGCTGAACGCCATTCCCCTTCCCTTGAAGGCTGAATGGTATTCGCCTGCGAAGATGTTGCGGCTCAGTCCGCGAGTCTTAATCTCTATCTTCCGTACCCGTTTTATTATCTCGCTTGTGTCCAAAGTCTTTTTTTACTTTAAACTTTAAACATTAAACTTTAATCGTTGATGCTTTAAACTTTAAGCGATTAACCTTTAAACTTTTCCCTTTAAACTTTCTGCTGCCAATGACACGTCTAAGTGCACTCAGGGAAAGTCTAAAGTTTAAAGTCGAAAGATTAAAGTCGAAAGTTATCAAGGCACTTCCACTCGATTGATAATCTTGCTTACGATTTCCTCGCTCGTGACGTCGCTTGCCTCTGCTTCGTAGGTCAGGCCGATGCGGTGGCGAAGCACGTCGTGTGCCACTGCACGCACATCCTCAGGCACGACGTAGCCACGACGTTTGATGAAGGCGTAGGCACGCGATGCCTTTGCAAGATTGATACTTGCACGGGGCGAACCGCCAAACGCAATCATTTCCTTCAGCTCGCGCAGACCGTATTTCTCCGGATAGCGGGTGGCGAAGACAATGTCGGCTATGTATTGCTCTATCTTCTCGTCGAGGTAAACCTCGTTGACCACCTGCCTTGCACGCATTATCTCCTCGGCAGTCGTTACCGGCGTTACGGTGGGCATTGCGCCTGCGATGTTCTCGCGGATGATTTTCTTTTCCTCTTCGAGAGTAGGATAGTCTATGATAACCTTCAGCATAAAACGGTCAACCTGTGCCTCAGGCAGCGGGTAAGTTCCTTCTTGCTCTATCGGGTTTTGTGTAGCCATAACGAGGAACGGACGAGGCAGCTCAAACGTCTGGCTGCCAATCGTTACCTCTTTCTCTTGCATAGCCTCAAGCAGCGCACTCTGCACCTTCGCTGGTGCACGGTTGATTTCGTCGGCAAGCACGAAGTTGGCAAACACGGGGCCTTTCTTCACTTGGAACTTTTCCTCTTTCTGCGAATAGATCATCGTACCGATAACGTCGGCGGGCAACAGGTCGGGCGTGAACTGTATTCTGCTGAAGTCGGCGTCGATCAGTTGCGAGAGCGTCTTGATGGCCAAGGTCTTTGCCAGTCCTGGAACGCCTTCCAGCAGGATGTGTCCGTCGCTCAGCAGGCTGATAAGCAGCGAGTCAACCAAGTGTTTCTGTCCCACAATCACGCGGTCCATGCCAGTTGTCAGATTGGTGACGAAACCGCTCTGCTGTTCTATCCGCATGTTCAATTCTCTGATGTCAATAGCTTCTGCCATAGTCTTATCGTTCTTTTTTGTTTCTTTTCATTTGTCAAAATCAAGCGCAAAAGTACTCATTATAATCGAGATTTTCAATGCGAACAATCGAAAATTATATTAAATTTACGCTTTAATCGCTTTAGTTAAGACTTTTTTTCGTTATAACGCAAATTAGGAGTCGCGCCCCTCATCGCAACTCCTAATTTCTTGTAGCCTATATCGCTTACTTGCAAGTGGGGCAAGTCGAGTTTGCCAACTTCCAAATTTGTCAAAAAGCAGGGCGATTTATTCAAGCGACTTTCCCCGCTTCTTGACGGAACTGATAGGCTTTTAAACTTGACGAACCATCAGAATCTCACCGACAACTGGCAGTCAATCATCGAATACTTCGAGGCTGTGGCGTGTTCATTCACGTAGATATATCCCACTTGTGCCTTGATGCGTTTGAGAAACGTGTAGTCTAACCCCACCTCATATTGGTCTTGAGCAGAGTCGCTTGTCGCCATGCTTCGATAGCAACTGTAGCGTGCCTTCACGTGGCAAACGTTCTTCTCTATCGGAGCAATCACCCCAGCATACCAGCCGTCTGCTTTGTCGCCTAATGCCTCGTTCAGCGTGATGTCGCTTTCCGACGAGCTCTTGAACGCCATACCATGGCTGTGGATATACTCTCCGCGGAAGTTCCAGTCGCTCTCCGTCGCGTATTCCGCGCTCAACGCATAGCGGTTCACGTCAACAGTCCGTTTGCCACTTATGGTCTCGCCAAGAGCGTCGGTGCCAGTGCCTTCGCGGGTGTAACTGCCTGTCCACCCCGAACCGCCGATGCGAAGACCACTGATGGGACTAATCCACAGTTCGCCTATCAGGTCCTTGCGATTATCCTTGTCGCCCGTGTTGATGCCCTGACCATTGTATAGTGCCAGTTGATAGTGCAGCAGGTTGCGCTCGTTCACCTTCAGAAAGTCGCCCTGAAGCTGCAATCCCACGTCGCGCCCGTTGCTCGCGTGGCAGCCGTTGCGGTCGCTGAATCCCGCCAACTTACTCACTGGCTGAGCATACGCGTAGAAACCTTCGTCGATGGGATGAAGCGGATTCTCGAAGGTGAAAGCGCGCTTGAACTGCCCTACCTTCACCTTCAGAAAGTCGAAGCGTCGCCACTCCATGTATGCATCCACGATGCGCGGACCGCTCTGCGAGTTCGGCATTCCGTTGAGTTGAGCCTGAATGCGGAAGTCGAATTCCTTAGCAACGGTTCCCTTGAAGTCGAGGCGCACCAGCCGAGTGCTGAACTCGTTCTTCTTCGCCCCCTCCTTTCCGTTGTATTGATACTCCGTGACGACGTAGCCGCCAAGTTTCACGTTCTCAAACCAATCCTTGCTCCATCCCCCCTGCGCCGAGCTCGTCATGGGCGCAAGCAGCAGAGCCAATGCAAATAAACAGTTTCTGTTCATACTATATACGTCAGATATCATTATCTTTCCTTTTTGTTGTGAATATTATAATAATGTTTGCCGATAACTGTTGCAAAGGTAAGCAATAATTCTTATTAAATTCATCGTTTTCGATACTAATTTCTCTCATTTATCGAAAAAAATCTCAATAAACGTGCTTTTTCATTTTTTTATTCGTAACTTTGCAATTGAAAAAGGCAAATAAAAGCAAACAAATGGAAGGATTATTATCATTCGCAGCTTTCGTGGTGGCAGCCGTTGTCGGTGGTGGCATCGCAAAGAAAGGATTGATAAACGTCGAAACGATATGGGTAAGCTCGCACTGATACTCTGTTTCATCCTTTCAGTATTCCCTGCTGATGCGAATGAGAACCGCCGTCATATTCACGTGGTACGCCGAGGTCATAAGCGTTCTCATCAAGGTCATACGGTGGCGAAAATATGGATAGAGGAGAATGGAAAGAAGAAAATAGAGGTAGCTTGGTCGGAACTTTCCGCATCCGAAGAAGCACAGATATTAGAAGCAATAGACAAATATTGGGCGGAGCTTAACCAAAGTATCGACGACGTGTTCGCAGGAAAGAAAATTAAGATTAAGAAAATAAAATAGCAGTATAAGCCTATGTGCAAATATAAAGATACAAACTTGGGGATTAAGAAGCTCGATTTCAAGATGAAGCGGGGCGCTATGGCCGTATTCCTCACTGACGGGAGAGTGGTGATTGTGCCCATCTCAATGTTTCCCGACATTAAGAAGCTATCGAAGGCAGAACGGGAAGACTATATGATTATGGACGATCAATATTTCTCGTTCGAGGCGATGAGCAAAATATATTCGGTGAAGGACGTGTTGAAAATGTAGATAAAAGAAAAGATATGGAAGGATTATTATCATTCGCAGCTTTCGTGGTGGCAGCCGTCATCGGGTGGGCCATCGCAGAGGGAAAGCAAAAAGTGTTCGGCTACAATAAGAACGACGAGGAAAAGGCTGTCGAGGATAAGCTCGCACAGCAGTTGAAACAAAACGGATACACCGAGCTGGGCATCCACGACATTCTGAAGACCAGCACGTTCCGAGGCTTCTCCGCTGTCTGAACTATGACCGAAGGATACAAAGTGAGGCAGTATGACGTGCCAGTGAAACGCTACTGCCAGACGCTCGACCTGCGCGACGAACCAGACCTCATCGCGCAATACAGACGACTCCACAGCGAGGAGGAGAATTGGCCTGAGATACGCGAAGGCATTCGCAAGGTGGGTATTCTCGAAATGGAAATATACATCCTCGGCAATCGCCTCTTCATGATAGTGGAGACGCCCCTCGACTTCGACTGGGATGCAGCGATGGCGGAGCTTGCCACGCTGCCCCGACAAGCTGAGTGGGAGGCCGTTGTCGGACGTTTCCAGCAGTGCCGCGAAGGGGCTACGAGCGACGAGAAATGGCAGATGATGGAGCGTATGTTTCGCCTCTATTGACGCCGCAACAAGCACAATAAAGCCAGACAGAGAGCAGGCGAAGCTGCTCGGTCCGACTTCCCGTTAGTTGGCGTTCTTGCTCTGTCCTCTCTTCGTCGGAGATGCTTTCACGGCAATGTTCGCCAACCTTGATTTTGAATGCCGTTAGAAAATGGCATTCAATGGAAATAGTTCTTGAACTGTTTGATTTAAAAACCTAAAACTATGAGTTTAATTATTACGGAAACAGCCAACGCAATGAAGAGAAGTCTTGTCTTCATTGCATCCTTGATGCTATGGCTTTTGCCCGCGCAATCAAAGACGCAGGTGGAATTGGTCGCGAAAGCCATTCGAGTAACAGCATCATGCAACACCGCCACAGTTGGCAGAATCAGCGATGGTGTGGGAATGACAAAGGCGACAGCCAATCAATTCTGGAGCTCTTATCACGGCGACGCATACAAGGGGAACTACGAATATTTGGAGCTCCGTTGGGACCGCGTCAATGAGATAAGGAGAGTAATCGTATATTGGGCGGAGTCGGGCGACACCATAAGTCATCCCACGGACGTCTATATTGCCACATGGGATGGCGAGAACTGGAACAAGGCCGTTGCCCTCAGTTGCCCCGATAGTACGGGTAAAACGAACGACTTAGACACGCTTCAAACCAATCGCATAAGGATATATATGAAAAGCCCCGCCGCTTGTGGCGTGAGGGAACTGCGCATCATGGGCATAGAGGGCGACGAATGTGTGGCTGCGGTGCTAACCGACAATACCGTTGTTCCATTGCGCTCGGACGAGGTTACGCTTTCACCTACATTGACTTTGCCCGAAGGCGAGGAAGAAGAACCACGATGGGAATGGGTATTGCCCGATGGAAGCGTTGTCAACACACCTTCGGTCAAGGCAACAGAAACGGGAGAATACGTCGTTACTTATGAGCGTCAATGTGGCAATCTCACCACATTGAAATATACTGTTTACGACCCATCGGTAAGCTATGAGTGGCCGTCATACCATCCAACTCTCTATTACAATTATCACGATGAGTATGGAGAGATAGCCCCGCCAACGAAGATGCTTCCGGAAAACGTCAACAGCGTAGGAACTATGGCCGACGGTTGGTGGGCAATCGGCTGGGGGAAGAACTGCAGTATGTACGTTACAGACACGGCAAAGAAGAACCTTCTGGCGAAGATGAACGAGGACTTCGCTTACTTCCGCGACGAGATGGGATGGCCGCCCGACAAGCGTGCAAGAAACGGATATTACAGCACCGTATATGTATATGGCAGTGGATTGTCAACCGACGCAGCAGACTCGACAGCTTTAGGAGGTTGGCAAAGTGCTACGACGTGGAAGGGTAGCAGTTGGCCCATGGTATTTATCAGTTATTATCCCATCGCCTGTTTCGACCCTTCCTTCAAGTATGATAAATACCAAAAGAGAAGCGTAACTGATCAGTCTTATCAGCAGAATGCGTGTGTTCATGAGGGAATCCATGCCATCTTCGCCGACTTGGACGGTTGCAGAAACTCCGCATGGTATCATGAGGCAGGAAACACGTGGCTTCAAGGCGAAGCGGAACTCAAGAAGACCGGCGTAGAACCGTCGAGCATGGGATGGCTCAGCGCAGGCAATATGATAGCGCCGTTTATGCCTATCGAGTGCTATTCAGGCTGGTTGCTGGACGGCACTTTCGGAGGACCCAGTGCGGAAGGTGTCAACAGATACAACGACAGTGGGCAGCAGCTGTGCACATGGCGCAATCTTCTCGGCGGCGTGCAATATGGTGAGTTGTTCCCACATTTCGTAAGCGAGATATTGGGACAGGGCAGTATTCCTTGGATATGGAGAAACTGCAAGAGCCGTGTTCTTGAGGGAATGGCAGACAGCCTCGGCGAAGACCAGATGAGACATCTTATCGTGGAGTACCGTTCGCGGCAGGCAATGATAGACGTCGGAATGTGGTCGAAGGCCTGCAAAAAACTTATCGACGATAATTGGCTGCTGAGCATAAAGCAGGAATACTCTCCATATTGGAAGGCAGTTAAGGAGTGGAAGGCTACTCCATACGTCAACATGTACGAGTGCGGAGAAGACAGCACGGGCTGGTGGAAACCTGAATACAGGACTACTCCGGGATGGAGTGGGGCAAACCAAATACCACTGCACGTCGATGGTGAGGCGGGCAACTACGTTACCGTGCATTTCCAACCGTTGGGCGAGAATATGGTTTGCCAACTGGCCTATCGCACCAAGTCGGGAAACGTATATTATTCCTATCCGACGAGTGGAGAGGGCGACGTTACAATGCAGTTGCAGGAAGCCCCGGCCAACAACGTAGTAATAGCGGTTGTTTGCAACACCGATTATATATATAAGGGCGAGGAGACGCGAACGGCTCATTTCGATTACAGGCTCAAGATGGGCGAAAACGTGCACGCTCCGGGAAAGGCACAACTGAAATGGTATAACTACTCTTCGACAATAAAGGACACCGACTTCCTGAAAGGCATCGACGACGCAAGTGCCGAGCCTGGAATGTCGTTCGGAATACATCCTGCGAAGACGGTGGTCAGTGCTGGCGAAAGCGTTCCGTTGAGAGTAACGGGAGGGCAGTCGTTGCAAGTTCAGGTGGTGATGTACGACATGAACGGCAGACCCGTCTATTCACAAAGTTTCCTCAGAGAAGGGAACTATGAGATACCTGCGAATGTCGCTCCAGGAATGTACATACTTAATGGTTACAGCGGCAAGGAAAATGCCGCAGCTAAGATAATCGTGAAGTAGTGGAAGCTCCCAATGTCGGGCAATCTCGCTGGCGGAAAACGTGCCGTTGGCGAGATTGCCCGATTTCGTTTGTCTGCTTCAGTTTCCGCGGACGAAAAAGTTACGAAGCACCGTCGCCGCCTCGCGCTACGACCGAGGAGAAGTGTGGCTTAGGTTAAATTGCGTGCTGATTTAGCCTAAACCACGATTTGATTCAGCTTAAATCACAAACTTATTACGGTGGAAACAACGAATTGTTTCCACCGTGTTGTCTGACAGTTTCCACCGTGTTGTCTGACAGTTTCCACCGTGTTGTCTGACAGTTTCCACCACTGCGTCTGGCGGTTTCCACCTTTGCGTTTGAATGCAGTGCTTGAAACTGAGGAAAGGGACAATAAAAAGCCGACCTACTCTCGCGAGAGGGTCGGCCATAAAGCCTTTAAGCATGAATCTTTTCAGTTTCTTTGCTCTTTGTCGTGTTGGTTATTTCTTCTTGGCTTTAGCCTCTTTCTTAGCCACTTTGTCCCAATATTTCTTTCCTTTTTCTTTCAGTTGCTTGGTGAACTCGGCGGCAGCTTTAGCCGTGGCCTCCTCTTGTTCTGGGGTGGCGAAAGCATAGTGGAAGCCCTGTTGGTCCTGCCAGTGGCCGCGAGTGAAGTCGGGCACTTCCACGGGCATGCAGCCGTTGTCCATCGAGAGTGCGCCCAGTTCTGCGAGGCAGCACCACTCTGCGAGGTCGTAAACGTCCATGTCGAGCGGCAGTCCGTTCTGCAGGCAATAGACGAGGCGTGCGTCCATTATGAAGTCCATACCGCCATGGCCGCCCACTTCCTTTGCCTTCTTCTCATATATCTTCACCAGTGGGTTGGTGTATTCTGCCACGAGAGCGTCGCTCTCTTTCTTCGGCAGGAACGAGTGTGCGCTTAGGTTTTCCACCTCAGGCTGCACGCCAGAGCTTTGCAGCTGGCTCTTGTCGAGTGCATAGCCTTCCACGGGATATTTGTTGGCGAAGCCCTTGGTTCCGGTCAGTTGGTAGAGTCGGTTGTAGGGCTGAGGGTTCATCACGTCGTGCTGTATCTCCATCACCTTTCCTTGCTCGGTGCGTATGAGTGTGGTGGTGTGGTCGCCGTTCTTGAAGAAGTCGCACTCTTTTCCTGTTGCCTTCTTTACGAGTGCGGGGCCTGTTACGGCCTTGGTGTCCATGGCCACGAGTGTCTTCATGCGGTCGCCACGGTGGATGTTAAGTGCTTGCGCTATGGGACCGAGGCCGTGCGTCGCATATACGTCGCCCCGGAAGTTCTTGTTGTAGTCCAGACGCCAGCCCAGTTTGTCGTTCTCGTCCTTCTTCCAGTAATAATCCCAAAACTCGTCGAGATTGTGTATGTATGCTCCTTGTGCTCTGATAACTTCGCCGAAGACTCCCTTTTGCGCCATGGTGAGCGTGTTGAGCTCAAAGAAGTCGTAGCAGCAGTTTTCGAGAATCATGCAGTGAAGTCTCTTCTGTTCTGATAGGTTAATCAGCGTCCAAATCTCGTTCAGATTCATGGCCGATGGCACTTCTATGGCGACGTGCTTTCCGTGCTCCAGTGCATATTTTGCGACGAGGAAGTGGTGGAGCCAGTCGGTTGCTATGTAAACAAGGTCGATGTCCTTGCGTTGGCAAAGTTCTTCGTAGCTCTTTTCTCCGTAATAGATGTCTGCTGCGGGCATGTTAGCCTTTCGGAGGATGTTCTGACAACCCTCGGCGCGACCTTTCTCGTGGTCGCATAGTGCCTTGATTTCCACACCGTCGATGTAGGTCCAACGGCTGACAGCTCCTGGGCCGCGCATGCCGAGTCCGACGAATGCAACGCGGACAACAGGCATTTTCTCCACTGCCATTCCCACTACGTGTTGCTGTCCTGCGGGACGTTCGGGCACGTTGGTCTTCAGAGGAGTTACTTGTGCGTTGATGCCGACTGCGGCAACGACCGCCATCAGCACGACTAAAATTCTTTTTCTCATAGCTCTTTTCATTAGGTAGATTCGATTTACGGGTGCAAAGTTAATCGTTTTCGTCCACAACACCAAGCGAATTGCTTCTTTTTTTCTGTCGCTGTCGAAATTTACATAAATTGCTCACGCTCGAGAGACTCCGAGCAAGCTCGGTCTCTGCTCGCTTAATCGCAATTTTCTTCTATTGGAAGTGGCTGTTCTTGATTTCTATAAAAAGAGGGAGCATCAGCCGTGATTGGCTGATGCTCCCCGTTGCTTGTTATCCTGAAAAAGTTATTGTCCTTACTTCTCGTTACCATTTTGTTGCTGCGGTCTTTTCCCTCTGCGCGGACCGCCGCGACGCTGTTTCTGATTGGTCTGATAGGTCTTGAATTGGTCTTCGGTCAGTATGCCCTTCAGCTCTGTCTCGTATGCTTCGCGAGCAGCGCGGTGCTCCTTCATCATGGCGTCCATCTTCTGCTTCTGTTCGTCGGTCAGTTCTGGGCGCTTCTGCTGGGTGGCGCCAGTGGTAGCGTCGGTCTGTTGAGCGTCTTTCTGTGGTCGTTGTCCGCCGCGAGGTCCACGCGGGCCGCCAGGTCCGCCGCCCATGGGTCCCATCTTGTCGGCATATTTCTCGTTGAGTGCCTGCACCTGCGTCTTTTGTGCGTCGGTGAGGTTTAGCTCCTTTGTCATGCGTTCGGTCTGCATCTTCATCATCTCTGTTCGGTCCATCTTCGGCGGGCGCTGCTGTTGTTGCTGGTTGTCGTCTTGTGCGAACGCCGCGGTGCTGATGGTCATTAAGGCTGCAAGAGCCACGATGTTTCTCTTCATAATCTTTTCTTTTTTTATGGTTCTAAATTGTTGTTGTTACTGTATATTTGATAAGGAAAGGTGCAAAAAGTTTAATCGAACGAAAGAAAAACGGTTAGATTTTCAGCGAACTGACATTTTTTTGCTACCTTTGCAGAAATTTTAAACAGTTATGGCGAGCAAAACAGACAGCAAGAAACTCGTTGGCTTCGTGGTGGCGCTTGTGTGCCTCTTCGCTGGATGGGTGATGACGAAGTGTGGGGGCGACGATGCGCAGACGCAGGAAGAGGCGCGTGTGGAGAGCGTAGATTCGGTGCCTCTGTTGATAACGCAAGTGCAGAAGTGCTCGCGTGTCTATACCGCCGAATACCGAATCCACAAGATTGTTACGCACGACGACGAGGTGAAACTTCGCGGTTCCATCTTCAGCCAAGACTTCGAGATACCGCTTCCGTTGGGCGACCGAAAGATTGCCATCCCTATGGATGCGACGCTGAAAGCATACGTTGACTTCTCGGAATTCTCGGAAAACAATGTTGTGCGCAATGGCGACCGCATCACCATCTACCTGCCGAACCCGAAGGCTGTCATGACAAGCAGCAAGATAGACCAGGCAAACATAAAGAGCTACGTAGGACTCGTCCGCCCACATTTCAGCGACGAAGAGATAACCCACTACGAGCAGCAAGGGCGTGCTTCCATCATTCAAAACATTACGAACATGGGTATCTTCGACACGGCACGCGAGAACGCTGCCAGTCTGCTCATACCAATGGTGGAACAGATGGGGTACAAGAAAGAGAACATAACGGTAACGTTCCGCAAGAACTTCGGCGAGGGCGACATAAAGGGACTGCTCGACGCAAAGACGCTGAGGCGCGAACGTGGAAAAATAATCATAGAAAATGGCATCGAAGAAGAATAAGTTTGAATTGACCTACGGGACGGTGAAGTTCGCCGTGATAGGCCTCGCACTGCTGCTGATTCTCGTTGTTGCGGGTTGGCTGCTGTTCTCGCCAAAGAAGGCAACGGTGGAAGTGGCGGTTGACGACGGCATCAATCTGACTCCTGAACAGATACAGGCAGTGAAGAACATCGGCGAGTGGGAACTGCTCTCGGTGAGCAGCGAAGAGCTGGTTGACACCGTGAGCAAGGGCATCTTCAAGGACAGCAAACTTGCCCGAATATACTACGGCACGCTGCGTTTCGGCGTAAACCTGGAGGACGTGGGCGAGGGCTGGATGCAGACACGCGGCGACACCGTCATCGTTACGCTGCCGCCAGTGAAGCTGCTCGACCGCGACTTCATCGACGAGGCGCGGACAAAGTCGTTCTACGAGACGGGGCGATGGAGCAACCAAGACCGACAGGTGCTCTACACACGAGCCCACCGCCAGATGCTTGCCCACTGCTACACGAAGAAAAACCTGAAGGAAGCCGAGGAAAATGCCGTGAAGCAGATGAAGAAGATAATGGGCGGCATGGGCTTCGACAACGTTGAGGTCTATTTTGAAAAAGAGTAGTTGGGGGTAAATGAGGAGAGAGGTTTCAATGAGGAGTGAGGAGAGAGGAGTGGGGAGTGAGAATAGACTTGCTAACGAGTGCAGACAAAGCATATTTCACTCCTCTCTCCCCACTCCTCACTTCCCATAGAATAAGCAAAGTGTATCGCACTTCTGTTACCACGTTTCTACCATTCAATTAAAAAGGTATTAGGATAAAAGTTTAAAGCAAGGATATGAAATACATCGGAGCACACGTATCGACACAAGGAGGAGTGGAGAATGCACCACTCAACGCCAAGGCTATTGGTGCCAATGCTTTCGCACTCTTTACGAAGAACCAGCGACAGTGGTTCGCAAAGGAGTTGGAGGAGGAGAGCATCGCTCTCTTCAAACAAAGATGCAACGAGGCCGACATAGCGCCAGAGCACATACTGCCGCACGACTCTTACCTCATCAATCTTGGCCATCCCGACGACGAACTGATAAAGAAAAGTCGGGGCTCGTTCGAGGAGGAGATGCGCCGTTGTCAGCAGCTCGGCCTAAGGATGCTGAACTTCCACCCAGGGTCGCACCTGAAGCAAATCACGGTGGAGCAGTGCCTCGACCGCGTGGCCGAGAGCATCAATCGCGCACTCGACAAGACGGAGGGCGTCGCAGCAGTGATAGAAAACACGGCTGGACAGGGAAGCAACGTAGGGTTCGAGTTCTGGCAGCTCGCCTATATTATAAATAAGGTGGAAGACAAAAGCCGAGTGGGAGTGTGCATCGACACGTGCCACACCTACACGGCTGGCTACGACCTCGTGGGAAACTACGACGGCGTGATGCGGGAGTTCGACGAGACGGTGGGCTTCGGCTATCTGCGCGCAGTGCACCTGAACGACTCGAAGAAGCCGCTCGGCAGCCACGTTGACCGCCACGACAGCATCGGGCGAGGGCTGATGGACATCTCTTTCTTCGAGAGACTGATGCGTGATTCCCGCTTCGACAACATCCCAATAATACTGGAGACGCCCGACGAGACGCTGTGGGCCGAGGAGATAAAGCTGCTCAGAGGTTTCTGCGAACAGGCGTAATCGAAGATTGGCAGCGCGCCAATCGAAGGCAATCGTGCCCGCCGAAAAATTCTCCTCGCTCCTCTTATCTCATTAAATATCATAACGATGAACGCTTTTCTTGAGACACTCAGTTCGTGGCTATGGGGATGGCCAATGATAATCCTCTTGCTGGGAACGCACATCTACCTCACCGTTCGGCTGAAGTTTCCGCAACGGCGCATCTTCACGGCCATACGCCTCTCGGTGAAGCGCGACAAAGATGCCACGGGCGACGTGTCGCAGTTCGGGGCTCTTGCCACCGCCCTCGCTGCCACCATCGGCACTGGCAACATCATCGGCGTTGCCACGGCTGTGGCTCTCGGCGGCCCTGGAGCCGTCTTGTGGTGCTGGTTGACGGGTGTCTTTGGCATAGCGACTAAATATTCCGAGGGTCTGCTTGCAATAAAATATCGCGTGAAGACCGAGCACGGGCGCATGATAGGCGGCCCGATGTATGCCCTTGAACGCGGCTTGGGCTGGCGGTGGCTGGCCGTGCTGTTCGCCATCTTCACGGCCTGCGCCTCCTTTGGCATCGGCAACACAGTGCAGGCGAACGCCATAGCTACGATGGCCGACGAGTCTATGGGCATCGAGCCGTGGATTACGGGACTATTTGTCTGTGGCTTGACGGCGGCGGTCATTCTCGGTGGCGTCAAGTCTATTGCCAAAGTCTGCGAGATGTTCGTGCCTTTCATGGCCATCTTCTACGTGTTGGGCTGCCTCGTTATTCTTGTGATAAACAGCGAGTTCCTGTGGCCAGCCATCAAGCTGATTGTGGTCTCGGCCTTCACTCCAAGAGCCGCCGGAGGAGGGTTCGTCGGCACAACGGTGCTCGTGGCCGCTCGCTACGGCATCGCTCGTGGTCTCTTCTCAAACGAGTCGGGTCTTGGCTCTGCCCCCATCGTTGCAGCTGCCGCCCAAACTCGCAATCCCGTTCGTCAGGCATTGGTCAGCTCTACCGGCACCTTTTGGGACACCGTAGTAATATGCGCGCTCACCGGACTTGTCATCGTCAGCAGCATCATCGCCTATCCTGACATCGACTACACAAACGGGGCGACGCTCACTAAGGCCGCCTTCAGCAAGATTCCCTACATCGGTACGCCGTTGCTAACGTTTGGGTTGCTCACCTTTTCGTTCAGCACCATTCTCGGATGGAGCTACTATGGCGAGCGAGCCGTAGAGTACTTGAAAGGTCGTCGTTGGACGCGTTATTATCGGCTGCTCTATATTGTCGCCGTCTTCGCAGGCTCGGTGATGAACCTGAGCGTGGTGTGGAATCTTGCCGACTGCATGAATGCTCTGATGGCCATTCCGAACTTGATTTCGCTGCTTTTCCTGAGCAACATCATCGTCCACGAGACTCGCAAATATCTTTGGCGCGACCGCCTCGACCAGTACAGCGAAGAGTAGATTTTTCTTTTCCCGCGAATGAATGTCGAGCTACGGTGGCGAAAATCTGTTGCTACGCTAAAAGCGATTTCTGATTTAGGCTGAATTGCGTTCTGATTTAAGCTAAACCACGCCTTGATTTAGCCTAAACCACAACGTCGCATCCATACTCGGACGTTTTTCTTGCGGTGATATTTTATGCTGTATGTCGCCGTGGGATAAGGAAAAAGCCGCAATCATGGTTGCGGCTTTTCGTTGTTATAAGATCGCGTTGTCGGCTTAGTTTTCTATTTGCTCCACGTATTCTGCGGCCATCTCTGCGCATCGCTCACCGTCGATGGCGGCGGAAACGATGCCTCCTGCGTAGCCAGCTCCCTCGCCGCTTGGGAATAGTCCCGCAAGACGAACGTGCTGGAGCCGTTCGCGGTCGCGCAAGATGCGTACTGGTGCAGAGGTGCGCGTCTCGGTGGCTATCACGGTGGCTTCGTTTGTCAAGAAGCCGTGGCTTCGCTGCCCAAAGCGCTGGAAACCTTGACGGAGTCGGGAGGCTATGGGCGAGGGAAGCAGGAAGTGAAGCGGAGCCGAGATGAGTCCTGGTGCATACGACGAGCGCGGCAGGTCGTAGCTGAGGTGGCGGTTGACGAAGTCGGCCATGCGTTGTGCCGGTGCGCGTTGCGTTTTCGAGCCTTGCAGCCAGCACTGGCGTTCTATCTCTTCCTGATATTCCATCATTCGCAACGGCGAGTCGCCTTCCACGTCTTCAGGGTTTATCTGTACCACCATGCCAGAGTTCGACCATCGTCCTCCTCGATTGGCCGGGCTCATGCCGTTGACCACTATTTGTTGGTTGTCGGTGGCTGCCGGAATGACGAACCCTCCGGGGCACATGCAAAAGGAGTAAACGCCTCGTCCTTCCACCTGTTCTGTGAACGAATACTCTGCTGCGGGCAGCCAGCGTCCGCGGCCTTGTCGGTTGTGATACTGTATTTGGTCTATCAGTTCAGCGGGGTGTTCAAGTCGAACTCCTATGGCAAGTCCCTTTGCCTCTATCTCTATGTCCGACGAGGCGAGGTAGCGGTAAACGTCGCGCGCCGAATGTCCTGTGGCGAGAATCACTGGTCCGCGCATTGAAAGTTGCTCGCCCGTATCGAGACGCGTGGCCTCTATGCCTTCCACTTTTCCGCCGTCGAGCATCAGTCGCTCCATCCTCGTTTGGAAGTGCACCTCTCCTCCGGCGTTCAGAATAGTATTGCGCATTGCCTCTATCACCTGCGGTAGGCGGTCGGTTCCAATGTGGGGGTGTGCGTCGGCGAGTATGTTGGTCGATGCTCCGTGCTGGCAGAATATTCCGAGTATTCTTTCGACGGAGCCCCGCTTTTTCGAGCGTGTGTAGAGTTTTCCGTCGGAGTAGGCTCCTGCTCCTCCCTCGCCAAAGCAGTAGTTGCTTTCGGGGTCAATCTTCTGATTTCTCGTGATTTGAGCGAGGTCGCGCTTGCGGCTGTGAACGTCTTTACCACGCTCGATGACCACAGGCCGCAGCCCAAGTTCTATCAGCCGTAGTGCTGCGAAGAGTCCCGCAGGGCCGGCGCCTACTACTATCACGCGGGGCTTGCCCTCTACGCAGGGATAGTCTATGCGCAGGTATTCGTCGTCGGTGGGTTCTTCGTTTATGTAGATTCGGAGACTCAGGTTCACCACGATGTTTCTGTGTCGGGCGTCGATGCTTCGTCTCAGTATCCTGACGGAGCGTATCGTTCGGGCGTCGATGCCCATTTCGTCGGCCACCTGTTGCTGAAGCGCCTCCTCTGTGGCGGCCACCTGTGGCGCGGCCTTTGTCTGTATTTCCTTAATCATTGAGTTTCTTTGTCTAAGTAGGATAATCTTTGCGCGCTACCTCACCGTCATGTGGAAGCAGCCCTGCTTTACTTCGTACTTAATGTAGCATCTTCCTTGTTCGCGCATGTCTCGCAGAACTTCGGAGAGAACCCACTTCAGCGTGTCGTTTCTGACGGGACGCGTAACGGGGTGGTAGCGATTATAACAGATGTCGAAAGTGGTTCCGTACAGGTGGCAGCTGTTTTCCGTAGCGTTGCCGTTGCGTCGTCGGAGGCGCGTTACGTCGTCTTGCGTTCGCAGCACGCTCGTTACGATTAGCTGGTTGAGCGGCACTCCCTTCACGTAGAGGCTGTCGAAGAATGCTCGCCCGATGTCGTTGAGCAGTATGGCGGCTCGCGGCACGAGGGAGGGGATGCTGTTCGTCAGACGGTCAACGGTATAAAAAGGTGAGCTGCCGACATAGACTAACTCCCGCTTTCGGGCTTCGGCGTCGGCACGGTTTTGCACCCGCTTTATGCCCCAACGCTGTGCTGCCACGAGTTGTACGGCGTTGGTGTCGGGGAAGCAGAGCCGATAGCTTGGCACGCTGTTGATGGGGTGCTTCTTGCCTTCGGGCTTGTGGGAGACGTGCTCTTTCAGGTTTTCGCTGGCCGTTTCCTCTTGTTCTTGCGGCGTCGCGCTGACGGTCGGCTCGCTCTGCTGAACCTCTGCTTCTTCGGCTTTCGTCTCTACGTTTTCCGATATTCTGACGAGGTCAGGGTTGACGAAGCCTAAGCCCAGTCTCACGATTGCAAGAATGAGTATGGCTGCGAGATAGCCTTTTATGAAATGGTTTTTGCTAACTTTCATTATCGCAAGAGAGTTTTGCGGTGCAAAGATAACAAATAATTCGTAAATAGTGGTTCGTATTTCGCAATTTTTGATTACCTTTGCAGCAAAAATAAAAGGAACGGTTCAGTGATAGAGAAACATATCGTCTTGGAAGATGTTGACCCGATGATGTACTTCGGTGTCAACAACTCGCACCTGCAAATGCTGAAGGCCCTCTTTCCGAAGCTGCGCATAGTAGCGCGCGACAACGTGATAAGGGTGCTTGGCGACGAAGAGCAGATGAGTGCGTTCGAGGAGAATGCCGAACAGATGAGGAAACACTTGCTGAAGTTCAACTCGCTCACCGAGGAAGACATTCTCGACATAGTGAAGGGGAAGCGCACTCGCGACGAGATTCCCGACGGAGTGGTAGCCTACAGTCTTTCGGGGCGCGCCATAAAAGCTCGTTCGGAGAATCAGCAGGCGCTGATAGACGCATTCGAGAAGAACGATATGGTGTTCGCCGTAGGTCCGGCTGGCACGGGTAAGACCTATCTGAGCATAGCACTTGCGGTGAAGGCTCTGAAGGAGAAGGCCATCAAGAAGATTATCCTTAGTCGCCCAGCTGTAGAGGCAGGGGAGAAACTGGGTTTCCTGCCAGGCGACATGAAGGACAAGATTGACCCGTATCTGCAACCGCTGTACGACGCGTTGGAAGACATGATTCCTGCGGTGAAGTTGCAGGATATGATGGAGAAGCATATTATACAGATAGCCCCTCTCGCCTTTATGCGCGGACGAACTCTCAGCGATGCTGTGGTTATACTTGACGAGGCGCAAAACACTACGAATGCCCAACTGAGAATGTTTCTAACTCGAATGGGATGGAACACCAAGATGATAATCACGGGAGACATGACGCAGATAGACTTGCCAAAAGCTACGAAGAGCGGGCTTGTTGAGGCGCTTCACATTTTGAACGGCGTGGAAGGCATCGGCATCGTAGAGCTGAACAAGAAGGATATCGTCAGGCATAAGCTCGTAAACCGAATAGTGCAGGCATACGAACAATACGACAAGGAACTGAAGACGGAGGGTTGATGGCGATATTGGCGGCGCAGGCGAAAGGGCTTGGCTATCACCGCATTTAAATAGTAAAGTTTAGGTTTTTAAATATAAAGTTTAGAGTCAATGAAAGCACTGACAAAGACTGATTTCCAATTCAAGGGACAGAAAAGCGTGTACCACGGCAAGGTGCGCGATGTTTACAACATCAATGACGACCTGATGGTTATGGTGGCGACAGACCGAATTTCGGCGTTCGACGTGATATTGCCTAAGGGAATACCTTACAAGGGACAGGTGTTAAACCAGATAGCTTCCAAGTTCCTCGACCTCACCGCCGATATTTGTCCGAACTGGAAACTGGCTACGCCCGACCCAATGGTTACCGTAGGATTGAAGTGCGAGGGCTTTCGCGTGGAGATGATTATCCGCAGCATTCTGACTGGCTCTGCTTGGCGAGCATACGAGGCAGGCGAGCGGGAGATTTGTGGAATCACGCTGCCCGACGGAATGCGCGAGAATCAGCGTTTCCCCGAACCGATAATCACACCGACGACGAAGGCCGACGAAGGGCACGACCTCAATATATCTAAGGAGGAGATTATTAGGCAGGGCATCGTTGGCGAGGAGGATTACGAGAAGATGGAGCAGTACACCCGACGTCTTTTCAAGCGCGGACAAGAGATTGCCTCCAACCGTGGCCTTATACTCGTTGACACGAAATACGAGTTTGGCAAGCGCGACGGAGAAGTCTATCTCATAGATGAGATTCACACTCCAGACTCCTCGCGCTACTTTTATGCCGAGGGATACGAGGAGAAGTTCGAGAAAGGCGTGCCTCAACGTCAGCTCTCGAAAGAGTTTGTCCGCCAGTGGCTTATCGAACACGACTTTATGAACGAGCCCGGACAGACGGTGCCAGAGATGACCGACGACTACGTGAAGAGCGTCAGCGAACGATACATCGAGCTCTACGAACGTATCACGGGAGAGCGGTTCGAGTGTGCCGACGATGCCGACAATCTTGCGGAGCGAATAGAACGCAACGTCAGCGAATATCTCGATGTACAAGCAAGAGCAAGTAAAGCCCTATAACGAAGAGGAACGAAAAGGCAAGCAGGTGGAACAGATGTTCGACCAAATTGCCCATTCCTACGACAAGCTGAACCACAGATTGTCGTGGGACATCGACCGACGCTGGCGCAAGAAAGCCATCAAGCAGTTGGCGGAAAGCAATCCACAACGGATGCTCGACATTGCCACTGGTACGGGCGACTTTGCCATACTTGCAGCGGAGATGCTCCATCCGAAGCAAATAGTCGGGGCCGACCTTAGCGAAGGGATGATGAAGATAGGCCGAGAGAAAGTGGAGCAACGCGGCTTGTCGTCGGTGGTCAGCTTCCAACGCGAAGACTGCATGAGCCTATCGTTCGCCGACAACACGTTCGACGCTGTAACAGCCGCCTTCGGTATTCGCAACTTCGAGAACCTCGACCAAGGGCTTCGCGAGATGCTCCGAGTGCTTCGTCCCGACGGTAGGCTCTGCATAATAGAGCTGACAACGCCCGTGAAGTTCCCGATGAAGCAACTCTTCCACATCTATTCGCACACGGTGCTGCCACTGTATGGGAAGATGGTTTCCAAGGACTCGCGCGCGTACCAATATCTTACTAATACCATCGAAGCGTTTCCGCAAGGCGAGCGCATGATGGAAATATTGGGCGACGCCGGTTTCAGAGAGTCAAAGTTTGAGCGGTTGACCTTCGGCATTTGCACGATGTATTTAGCTAAAAAGTAAAAGAGAAGATGGATAAATACGGTTTAATAGGCTATCCCCTCGGCCACTCGTTTTCCTACCGATACTTCAACCAGAAGTTTGCCGACGAACACATTGACGCCGTGTACGAGAATTATGAGATAGAAAGAGTGGAGGACGTAAAGGCTATCATCGAGGAGAATAAAGAGTTGCGCGGCCTTAACGTAACAATCCCATACAAGGAACAAGTGATACCGTTGCTCAACGACATCTCGCCGGAGGCTAAGGCAATCGGGGCCGTAAACGTGATTCGTATCGAGAGGACGGGCAAGAAAGTGAAGCTCGTTGGCTACAATTCCGACATAATAGGCTTCACGAACAGCATAGAGCCCATGCTTGAGCCATATCACCGCCAAGCGCTGATACTCGGAACAGGAGGGGCGTCGAAGGCAATCAACCACGGACTTCGCTCGCTCGGCCTGCAAACCACATTCGTGAGTCGCACGAAGCGTGAGGGAATGCTCACCTACGACGAACTGACCGACGGCACTATGCAGCAATACAAAGTGATAGTGAACTGCACTCCCGTCGGGATGTATCCGCACGTTGACGAGTGTCCGCAATTGCCTTACGAGGCGATGGACGCGAAGACGCTGCTCTACGATTTGATTTACAATCCCGACAAGACGCTCTTCATGCGCAAGGGGGCAGAGCACGGCGCCACCGTGAAAAACGGACTCGAAATGCTGTTGCTGCAAGCCTTCGCCTCGTGGGAATATTGGAACAACAGGTAGAATAACAGACTATTTCCCCCATCAATAAAAATACGAACGACAATGGAAGGAAGATACATGATGCGTGGCGTCTCGGCTGCAAAGGAAGACGTACACGCAGCTATCAAGAACATAGACAAAGGCCTCTACCCTCAAGCCTTCTGTAAAATCATACCCGACATACTCGGCGGCGACCCTGACTATTGCAACATAATGCACGCGGACGGAGCAGGCACCAAGTCGGCTCTCGCGTATTTGTACTGGCGAGAGACGGGCGACTTGTCGGTTTGGAAGGGAATTGCCCAAGACGCCATAGTGATGAACACCGACGACCTGCTCTGCGTAGGGGCGACCGACAACATACTCGTTTCGAGCACAATCGGGAGGAACAAGAAACTGATTCCGGCAGAAGTTATATCGGCAATCATAAATGGCACCGACGAACTGCTTGCCGAGTTGCGTGGGATGGGCATCGGAATATGGCCGACAGGAGGAGAGACCGCCGACGTTGGCGACCTCGTAAGGACGATAATCGTAGATTCCACCGTGGCGTGCCGCATGAAGAGAAGCGACGTTATAGACAACGCCAATATCCGTCCTGGCGACGTCATCGTGGGACTTTCGTCAACCGGCCAAGCGTCCTACGAGCATCAATACAACGGAGGAATGGGGAGCAACGGCCTTACGTCGGCACGCCACGACGTGTTCGCAAAATATCTCGCCGAGAAATA
>Ga0181612_149893_pt1 | contig 20763 bp, 16 predicted proteins | sample HoacroProtozoa21_FD_119630 | JGI IMG/M metagenome (GOLD analysis project Ga0181612, IMG submission 119630) | Hoatzin crop microbial communities from Cojedes, Venezuel. Combined Assembly of Gp0051906, Gp0051904, Gp0051908
ACAACGCTTCACTTGCTTTGTGAGCTTTCTTCACATATCAAAGAATACGCCATGTCTGGTAAGTATTGCTGGAATGGAGTTGACTATTTTTTAGCATAAAGCCACTGGTAACCGAGACACGTTCTTGGTTTTGGGGTTTGTGGGGGTTTTTTTGTGACAAATACCTACTCTGAAAAATTACTTAGTGTCTGCTTTCTATTCAAAGTATCCAAACAGAGAGTAGTGGTCTTGACATTCCAATAAGTACATGATATTTCACAGCTGAACACTTGCTCTTGCAAGAGAAAGTGGTAAATTCAATCCATTTCTTACTGACCCATGAAAAGCCTCACTAAAAATGCAGTTTTGTCTTAAATTCACAGAATCATGAAAGATAGCGTTAGAAAGTATTTTAAAAAGTTGTCTAGTCCATTCCTCTGTCCCAAGATGCAGTCAAATCTACTGTGTCATTCCTTGAAAGTCTGCTTTATAATTCAGGTTAAGTGAGAAAAAGAACAGTGAAAAAATTATCCAGGGAAAAATTAGAGACTAGACTACAGCAGCGAACAGACAGGTTGTCAAAGAAAGAAGGGGAGACATACAGGCAAGTAAATAATCCAAGACCAAGTCTCACTAGAGTAAATCAACCTGGAGTCCACTGCCTCTACAAGCCCTTGGTACAGAAACCACACAGGCATCCTCACAGCTGAGGTTTGTCTTGCCAACTCAAATACCAAGTCTACTAAAACTACATGGCTTTTGCCAAGAGGTTTGCAGCATGACCAATATGCCAGGTGAGAAATCACCTATAACTGGTATTGCGTTAACAAGGGAGATCAAGTTTTGGAGGTATAACAACTTTTCTTTAACATTAAGTTGCACAGAGTCATAGAATCCTTCAAGTTGGAAGTGACCTTCAAAGACCATCTAGTCCAGCCCTCTCACCATGGGCAGCACCATCTTTAACTAGATCAGGTTGCTTAAAGCCCTGTCCAACCTGACTTTGAGCACTTTCAGTAACAGGGCATCCGTAAATTCTCTGGGCAACCTGTTCCATCTCAAAGTTCAGTCTGAGATATTTGCAAGATTGTTTGCAGGGAGGAACTTCTAGTGGCAAAGAGATGGCAAAAATGCAGCCGCAAACAAAACCCAGGTAGAAGATTCATAGGCAGGGTTGTATTGCTCGATTAGCATTCAACCAGTTGTGCGTACCTACTGGTTTAACTGGCCTTCAGTGCTAAAGCTAAATCTCAGTAGAGCTCAGCACTTAAATATGCAATTAGCTTTAAACATCTAACACTTCAAATGCATTCACAAAAAATCACACCCAGTTCCTGAATAAATCAATCAAATGTACTATTCCTTTTAAATTTTCTATGTACAAAGAAATTGTAGCTATTAGCCCAGAGGGAATAATCCCAGTAAATCCATCAATCTGAGTGTAAGAAGGGATAAAACACCTTATATGAAAGGCACATCAGCAATATCACTGCTGAGCTGGACTGAAGAGCTTTCTCACTAATGTCAGTCCGAGTTACCCGGCTCACACGAGAGTCAGAGCCAGCATCCTTTTCAAGCATTACTCATTAAAAACTCCAAGAGCACAAAGTAGCCAGGTATAATGACATCATCTTTATGCAGGGGGAAATACGGAGGCCTTCCCTTCTGAATGGCTGGTAACCCTAAATAGGATCTACAGCATAAAGAAGAAACTCAGCAGTGAATTACTTTTTGCTTAAGAATAGCGGCCAGGGTGCACATGAGCCTTCCAGAACGGGTTAACATGGGACAGCAAGCGCTCAAACTGGCCCGATCTGCTGAATTGCTTCTCCGTTGGCTGAACAGTTTGGTTAAGGCTTACAACTGAATCCTTAGTACATTTTTTTTTTTAATCAGTGTTTTCATTATTTTGGTTTGGATTTTTGGGCATGTGTTGGGGGAATGGGGTGTTTGTTTTTTAATTGCTCAAGATATGCTTATCTTTCTGTACCCAGGCGGAGAGGAATTGCTCTCCCTGACGCTACTGCACTGTTCCATAAAAGGCAGTTCCTTCCAATTTCTTTAAGCATTGGACTCATTTCTTTCCTCTGCTTTCTGATGCAGGAAAATTCATACTAAGACAACATGTTCTTCCACCCAGGCAAATTCTCCTGGCTGTACCACTCTTTTGGCACCAGCTATTTTAGCCCACCAGAAGGGCTCCTTCGACAGACACCCAGCAGTGCTCTGCCATGTGCCCTGGTCCTTGTGGGCACCACCCCCTGCTTGTGTGAGAGACGGGACCCCTGTCTGCTGGCAGGAAGGTTGTGGCAGTGCTTCAGGGAGTTCTGGGTCTGGAAGACAAATGGGATTTACATCAGGGTTTTCTTATCTTAGGGCTGGTAATTACATAAGAAACTGGCCAAAGCACACATACTGCTCAGTGCGGACATTACCATTGCAAAGTGCAGACCCTTCTTTCACATTGATCAGTATTTGTTACACGCGGAGTCCCAGAGAAATCAGTAAGTACTCAGGAGCGTAGCAACACAGAATGTGCACTCCAGGGTGGGCCTTTAGGGGCCTTGGTTTTATCCCCTTCCAGAAGAAAAGCCAATCCAATTCATTCTTCCCACCAGCAAGAGACTACAGATTCGCAGTCTGTGGTGCTTTGTATGTTCAGTGCTAAAAATCTCCTGCTACGGGGAATAAAGATATGTAATAGGATTTGAGTGGTTTAATCTGTTTCAGAGAAGCTTTTATTTTTTATGACTATGGACATTGTCAGCAGGAGAAAACCAGGCTAGGAGGAGGCTTATAAGTAACTGATTCTATAAGCTCACACAAAGAAGAGGAAAGTACACTGAAATAAAATTGCAGGAGATTCTTCCTTGTACTCCATCACACCCTGAAGGAGGTGCAAATGCAAAGCTATCTGCTTTATAACACCCACATCTTCAGGCCAATGCAGGCATTGGTGATTACAGCTCTCCCCCTGAAAGAGCAGCTACTGAAGTCTCCAAACACACCATGGGCTTTGCAGAACTGCAAAGGTGTCCCTCAGCAAGATGAAGGCTTGCATCATTGCTCCAAAAGACTTTCTGCTTTCCAGAAGCTGAATGTACTATTTCAGGGGAGTAGCAGGGTCACTCACCTATGGAGTGGAAGAATAAAGCCAAAGGAGCACTGCCAAGCATTTTGTAAAAAACTCTGAACAGAACAGCTCACGCAATGTTTATGCGGCCAACACCAATTGTCTCCTAACTGATTTCTGACCAAATCAGATGTCAAATCTACACAATAAGGTGCCTGAAAACTTTATGATATCTCCTTTCCCCATCTCATTAAACCTTTTTGCTCTGCATCTTATCATGGAAAGAATAAGAAATGCAAGCTCTTCTGTCCCAGCCTGTTTCTTATTTCATAAGGTTTGCAGGGGTGATAGAGGTCAGAAATACACAGCAATTCCCTCGGCCAAAAGTGTTTGCACCAGATTTAATAGAGACATTTCTGGTATGAGAAGTCCAGATCTCTGCTCTGTACATGAAGAGTCATCTGCTGCAAGTGTAGAGGACTTTTCAACTTTCACATTTTTTACAAGAGACTGAGGAAGTTCAGCATATCGCATTCACATCCTTCTTTAGGAGTGGGGCTAAAATGATACTGAACCACAATTAATCTTATTGAAAATAATTGTTATATCTGCTTGATAATGACTGTTAGTTTTCTAGCAAGTAACAAGATCTTCTAGTCTGACACAGGCCAGGTTATACTGGCATTATTCATTCTTTAGTAGCATATACCTCAGCAAATGGGGTTTCTACCAAGGAAAGTATACACTCGTGTAGGTGTATCAGACTCTACATTTTATTACAGATGCACAAAGTTGTTCAAGGCAGGTTTTATAGTCCCAGCTTGGTGCTTGAACTTTATGCCCCATTTTCCCCAGGTATGTATAAAAGCATTTGCTTTTCTTAATTGTCTTGAGACATGGCTGAAAATAAAAATATATTATGTAGTAAATATGATTTTTGAATCTAGGACACCTACCAGGGTACTTCCCTGCTCTTCCCTGATACATTTTCTATTGTATTGCCCCTCTGTGGAAAATCTATTTTTTTCCTCCATTCTTCAGTTCTAGACTACACTGCCTAAGAGACTCGTTTCTTGTTAATACTAAATTTGATATGCTGCTACAATAAAATTGTCGGTGTTAATATCGCACAGAAAAGAAGCTGTCATATCTTTTGGATGTCTGTACTAATTGTTTGCACGCTTTATTTCAAAGGACAAAGTCCACAGTCTATATTTAGCTGAAGGGTGTTGGGTCACTTTTCTTTCTCTTCAACTTCCTTTTCCCAGTACAAATCACTAGGAGTAATGGCTCATTAGCATCATGTTAGTTAAAATTAAAACTTGATCACCTGGATGTGCTCCTTTCTACAGAAGGATGCAGAGCTCAGCCTTTCACAAGACCAGCAAGAACATTGATTTTAATACTGCAGAGAGAAGTGGCAGATCCATTAATCTGATTTTGGAATAGCTCTTTTTGAAACTTTGTACTGATTTCCACACAAAATACACAGAACTGATGGACATTCATCTTGGAGCAAAATTCTTTGTAGATGATAGGTGGATTAGGATTTTGGACTGCCAGTAATCCAATAGTATTTGGGATTTAAAGGTATTTTCTTCTTTTCAGAGTGATAGCTTACAACAGACAGACATACAGACACCAGAAATAAAATTTGCCAATGGAAACCTTGTTCTGTGAAGGGTCATCCCATTACAGTGCCCAGAAATTGGGGCTGGCCACTGAAGGAAGGATATATGGGAGCAATCCTTCCTTGGGGGTAGCAAGAGTGGTGCATGTCTGTTCCAGAATGGATTCTGTAGCCTCATAGCTCTGCAGGTCTTATGGCCTATTTTGGATGGATTAAAGGGTCCTACTTTCATAGTCCACCCATGCTCTCTTAGTTTCCTACCTCAGAAGCTGCAAGCTCCGAGACAAAATCCAGCTATCCTGTTGTTTAAAGCTACACCCAGATCCTCAGAGTTCAAACATGACATCTACTACCTGGCTACATAACAAAGATTTGCTGGCGACACTTCTTCCTTTCCTACTATTGCACTGGCAGTCCTGGCCCTGCACTTGAAGGGGAAATGCAGCTCATTCACCTTTGGGTGCCCTGAAGGAAAATACGGGGGAACAGGGTACTTCTGAGGTGACCCAGCATTGTGGTTACCAGATTGCCATCTCTCACGCCATGGAATAGCTTATTAGGCAATTGCCCTGCATGCCAAATTAAGAGAAAAGCAAGTGAGAGGTATTTATATGCGACACCCAAAATTTTATGGAGGCACAGAGGACAAGCGAAACAAAACCACATTAGTCTCCTGTCCCGCAGTGTTTCATTTCCCTCACTGTAACCAGTTAATAAGCCTTCCCAGTCTATGTCTTCCTGGTGTTTGGTTTAGACACCCATTTCTGTGTACTCTGACTGCAGTGAGTAACTCACGCTCCTTTCGTACTCCTTATTCAGTGTTTACAGAGGTTCATGCCCCACTTCTGTACAGACCCACTGTTCACTGTGCCAGGCAGGAAAGGGAGGCACTTGCTGCCTCAATCCTTTCTCCTTGGAGGATGTTAGTGCCTCTTAAGCTTGGTTCACACAGATACCATTGTAATGACAAGTGTAATGCTTGTCTGCTCCCCAAATATACATTTAAGTCCTTGTGAAGCATGACCACTCTTCCTCCTGAGTTTACAGTGTTCCTAAGCAGATTTTGGATGACAAACACAAACAGTTCACGCAACTGTAGAATTGCATCTTTGGATATAGCACCATGGGAAGCTGAGGGGTGAGTAGCTCCTAACACCAGTTTAAACAGCACAGGTACTGGCTGTGAAACCACAACACAGAAATGCAGCCTCCCTGCATATCAAACCTGATACTTTGTGTAGACAAGAAATTATCAAATGCACTTTACATGCATATATAGATGTGGTTAATGCATGCAGCTCACTGCAGACCTTTGATGAAGATCAAGCAAAACAGCAACCAATTAATTTGGATCAGAATGAGTGAACTAGCTTTCCAAGCTTGTTTTGAAGGGATACCTTGACACTGGTTTAATGGGTCATTAATGAGTTTTTTTGTAGTCTTTACAGAGCAAAACTCCCAAAGGTGTCCATAGGAGCTAAGCTGATTGCTAGAGCAACCTCTTTCACCTCCATGAACTGCAAAGATCATTACTATACAGGGGAAATGCACAGCACAAAATCAGAAGCCCAGTTGATTAACTTTTCCATTTATGCTAAATAAATTTCTTCTCCATGATGTGTAAGATATTCTGCAAGGTGCTGAGAGGGCACCACTAAATTTCAAATTTGAATTCACCCATCTGAGATAAGGAGATCATCTCATTTGACACTGATTAGTATGCAAAAGACTCCACAGGCAGAGAATCAGACTATTAGAGTTTTATAGACATCTTTGCTTCCTGTACATTTGTGTACAATTTTCTTCAAATTCAGACCCGAGTCATTCTCAGATGACTTGTCCTGCTTTGATCCACAGCTTACTACTCTGGGGGTAATCTGCAAAGCCGGGGTGGTTGGCTGGGGCAGAGCAGTGATGCCAAGTCAAACCATGCAGCCTTTTGTCAGCAAGAACTCACAAGAGTGGAGAAAGGAGTGGCCTTAAGTTCACAAGGCAGTGGCAAAAACAGAAGTGCTGTTCTCCTTCCAGTGCCGTTATTATCATTATCCTTTATATTTTGAGAGAGAAGAACTTTGGCTCCTGTATTGTACTTTGGAGCACAGAGAGCTGCAGTGTGGAAATCACCACTCCAAAGATCTCCTAGCTTAAAAAACAAGGAAAGAGGGAAGGACAGAAGCTCTCTGAGAAAGGATATTTGGACCACAGGTAACAGCAAGAGGTGAGCTCAGTACATGTACTGCTATAGTTTTTATGTATACAGACATAGAGCTTAAGCACAAGCATTACAGGAATTATGAATCCTTCACATTTTCCTGTTAATTAGAAATGTGAAATTCAGGTTGCTTTGAAAATGGCCTGGGTTCCTGCTCCTGCAGCCAGACACAGTACAGTGGGGAAAAATAAAGGTTCCTGATAAAGGAGAAAGAAAGTGGACACATGAAAATAAGTCCTTGTAGTAGGCTATATGCCTCCTGCCCAGACAATTTCCCAAGCCAGACAACCACAATCTGTATTAAAACCCTATTCTGAGCTCCCAGGGTTTACAGATGTTTAACCCCACCCTTCAGGTTTGGGGTCAGATTTTTGCTTTAGTTCATTATTTCCAGGTAGAAGATACCAGTAACTCAGCCAAGTAAAATCTTGTTGTTGTTCTCTCCCTTGAGAATTATGTTCACAAATAGAAGTTATATGAATTGTTTTGATATTTATCTGCAATAGGTTTCTGCAGATTGACTTGTTTCTTCAGAGGAAAATACCTCTTGCCCAGGTTATCAACATTAGACACAAACTTTGCTCTCCTGTTCTAATATGCTTAGGCACAGTCTGAACCACTGAGAATGTATTTTTACTACTAAAAGTCTTCAGCAGCTGTCAAAGCTTGTTTCAGTAAAATGTACTCACGAGGAGCTCATAAACATTCAGCCTGTGTAACAAGCCTGAACTAATACAATATGTGCTGTGTTTGTAAGGGTAAGTGGAAAGCAAACTGTGGCAGTTTACTTCACAGTTTAGAAAATTAGGTTCTACTTTATTCTGTGGAGTAGCTGCTGCAGAAGCTGGTGTATTTTAACTAGTAGAATAACTCAGTCTGAGGATAAGGCTCAGTTCCACGTTAGGAGCAGAGTTATGATCACTGGCCTGCCTTTGCCTCAAACACATCATTACCTGCACTACAAGAAGACAGCACATGTGAGACCCCGACCTGTGATAGCTGCCAGGCACTCGGCACACTGCATGCCCCACCTCTCACCTCTGAACAGGGATGCCACATTCTTTAAAGCTTCAATTCCACCTTTTGCAGGCCCAGGAAATAATTGACTTTTTACTTTCAATAGGAAGAATTGACTAGCTACAGCACAGAGCTGCCAGAGTGCTGCCTTGGGACCACCACACAATAAGAAGATAAATCAAGTTTCATACCATCAGAGAGAAACAGGCGGTGACTTGTGGGCATAGCTTTGCTATTAGCAAGTAAAGTAATCATGAATAGTTAAAAATCCATGGGAGTTGTGATGCTTTGAATATATTTTAAATAGTATTCTTCCACTACGACATCTCAACCTGTCCTTTGTTTAACCAGCTAGAACACAACTGCAAATGTTTTGCTCTGCTACAGTGGTTTATATTGTATAATTTGTTATCACTGTAAGCGTTTGCTCAGTTAGCATGTTACAATTGATGTCATAAACCTAAAGGAAGATTCTGAAGTCCTGCTAGATTATTGTTCTAATGAGAAGCATTTACAGAACTGGAACTCATATATGTAATAGGTATCATTACCTCTTTACTGGGTAGATGCAAAATTTAATAATGTCTCTAATAGCTCTCACAGATCTCGCTTATCACCACAGATAGTTAAACACAAATGTTCTATTATATTAAGGAAAAAACGCCAGCAAGACATTCTGACTAAAAGTTTGTCTCAAACTGAGGAGATCTATTGTATTCTTAGGTTATTCTTATTATTCAGTATTGTCTTTTTTTAACATGCGTTTTAACTGCTTTTCATTGGTTCCTTGATAAATCAACATGGTTATAGTGAATGACTTGGTACAGGAAGAACAGAACAACTAATCCATTGGAAATATTCAGAAGCATTTTTCTAAAAGCAAATGCCTCACAAACTGCAACACCATTCCAGGTTCCTCCAGTGTTAGCTAAGCTGGCAAAGGAGCCAGCTAGAACAGACACAGATTTGATAGCCCCAAATACTGGCAGGTGGGAGCTGGAGGTGACGGCTTCCACTGCTGCACGGACAGGGAGGAGAAGCACGGCCAGTGCATTTGCGTGTCCTCAGGACATAAGGATATTAGTCACATGTCTCTGGGCTGCTGGCAGCTAACACAAGGGAGCCTTCAAGACAGGGAGCAGCTGAATGCTCTCCAGGATAGGGAAAAAAAAAAAAAAAATCATGAACTCAGCTGGCCCCTCCTGAGCTGCTCCAAGCACCAAGTGCGTTTTCTTCAGGAAGATGTATTGTGGAGTTAAAAACCATAAGGGAAGACCTGCCTTTCCTCATTCTAGACTTACGAAATTAACTCTGAAATTACTTTTACTACGATGACGTGATGGGAGAGGAGGGACTGTATTATAAAAATATAAAATAGACTACATCTATTACAGGCAATTAATAATGTATACAGTGCTTGCAACATTCATATAATGAGATTTATAGTTCTGCTACAAAATGAGGAACAAGAATAACATTAATTTTTATTACTGAGTGAAGAGAAGGAAATTACTTGGTGGGTTTTTCTCTGATATTCTTTTGGCTTGCTGGAATTTGGATTATGCCAAAAGGGAAAATTTTAAATCAAAATGTTTCTTGGGAGTGAGGTGTTTCACAGCCCTAGATTTTTTTCTAGCCAGACACCCAAGATTATATATCCTTTCTGAGTTTCCCTCAGAGTTGCGTTGCCTGTGATTTGTAATGACTGGAAACTGCTGTGAACAACCCCTGGGGCAGCAGCAGCAGCACATATTTCCCAGGAATAGGCAGTAGCTGAAATAGGCCTATTTCCCCCCAAAGAAGCATGCATGAACTTTTCAGGAGTGGGAACAGGAACCGAGTTGTTGGAGGACACTTTTTTTTCTAAGAGTCTGTCCTGATGCTTCTGAATTCCCTTCTGACTGCTTGATAAATATTTTTTTAAAGAATATAAATGAAAGGTTAAAGACTTAGAAATTACCGAGCTTTTCTCTGGATAACTACAGCCATTCAGGGAGGTGACCACACAGGTGAATTTAGCACTAGAAAAGACAGAACTCAGCAGGAACAGAATAAAAATCAAGGAACTACAACTCATGCTCTGCCAGTCCTTCCTCCTCTACCTTCCCCTTCATCCATCTTCCTTCACACACCACCTCCTGCGTCATTAATTATTGTTCTGCAAAGGAGATTCTCCTGCTCAGCGTGTCTGGAGCGAGCAGGATGAGAAATCTCTGTGATGGACAGAAGTAGCAGGTCACCTCCCTGCCTTCGAGCCCATCTCCCTCCAAGAGCATCATAGAGGGCATCCCTGGTGCCAGTATAAGATGAAAACAACACCAGCAGGGATAATTTCAGGCCACTACGGTAAGTTTCAATCATGTATCTCCCACTAATGTCAGAAGAAATTACATGGCTATATCCTTGCAAGATGTTTTGAATATCTGAAAGTTAATTTTACAGTTACTGCTGGGGCAAAGAAATAGGACTGCCCACTGGCACACGCAGTGACTAACACAGACTGGCAGGACAGAGAGATATTAGTGGCTGAAAAAAAACTTCCCACTCCATTATTCCCCCCCGAAGGATAACGATGCTTTTGGCATTTGATGTGTTACTGTCACCCCCAGTGCACAGAGGCTTGCACACTCCAGTCCTGCTCCCCTCTAGGGAAGGACATGGATGCAGGATTTCTGCAAGGATTTCAGTGCACGAGTACTTCCCGGCCTCTGAAACACTTGGACAGCTTGTTGCCAGGCTGAGCAACTGCCTTTAGTGGCAGCCTCCGACTTACTGAGCTAATGGCCAGTGACAGAAGCATTACCACATCTCTAAGTATTCACAGGAAGGGCTCAATGCAGCATCCTTGTTCCCCCACCACCCAAAATATCTCCATCAGCTGTGTGAGCTTCCAGGAGACCTTATGTCTGGGGCACTGGGCACCCCTCCTTTTCTAGAAAGAGCAGGGAATGGAAGTGCTCCCACATGCCCTGGCAGGCACAGCCCACCCGCACTGGTGGAGGTGGAAAAGGAGGTGCCAGACTATCTTACAATTAGCAATGTTTTCCTTTCACTCTCAGATAACAGTTCTAGGGTTGTTTTTTTGGAGCATTTTTTTTTCCCCCACTCAGCTTTAGGAACCTGTGCCCTTCCACTTCTGAAACTGAGGCCACAGCTGTGCTCGCAAAGCTGTCACTGCTGGGAGAGGCTCTCACATCCAAGAAACTTTTTTAAAATAAAGAGAGACACTGAGCAGACAGATGGCTGGAAACTCTGCATAGAGATGGCTTTCAAAGGCTTTGTATTTCAAAATGACCAGTTGTCACTAGAGCAAAATAAAGAAAGGTTTGCCTACTGATGTACAATACACTACTAAAATTAACACAGTCCCACAGTGTTCCTGACAGCCCTGAGCATCTCGCCCTCTCACTTCACCTTCTGCATGCTTCATTCCACAGCTACAGGTTGAACATCACCACAGCTGGAGAAGTGCTTAACATGCAACCATCAGGAGGAAACCAGGTCATTCAGAGCCTCCCCGGTGGGTATTTTTGACCATTCAAGAGAAAAGGCTCCATGGGATAATACCACTTTTCATCTCTATAACAAGCAATACCTTCATACAGCGATCTCTTTTAGCAATTGTGAGGCCAGCTGAGACTATGCCAGTCAGACCATGTCTGACAATACTAAGCACTGAATATTTGGAAACCTGCAAGATTATTGTGGAATTAATTTGTAGTGGCAGTCAACAGTTTTTGCATTAGCTCAGGACAGACTGAGAAAAAGGAAAGTATACAATTGGCAGGTACTAAAGGAGAGCAAAATCTAGATTTAAGATACATAATAAATAACTGAAACATCTTTGGTCAGTATGTCAGTGTGTTTTCAAAAATTATGAACTCTTTATTACTAAATTAGAAGCCTCTGTGACATGAAAAATAGAGTGAACCATCTCTTCCATTTCTCATAGATTTTATTGTATTTTTGAGAATCCCTACAATTCCATCACTGTCAGTGTTTTAACACTGAGCATGATGATACTGGAGTCACTGCTTGAAACTCAGATCTTTACACACTTATTTCTGACCACTATAAATCTGTGCTGGATTTTTCTGATATAACACTGAGCTTGTATACTGGATACTATGATTTTCTTTATGTAGAAAGAAATGATGACTGTCCCTGGAAATATTACCACCATAGCATGGCATATATTGGAATAGAACTAGATAACAAGGACATGCTATCATTTTAAGGAACCATAATCATAAATCCATGTAATGGACTTCATCAATATAAAAGTTACCCTTAGCTGCTGCCTCTGTATTTCAAAGCCAACTTGAAAACAGAGACCTGTTTGCTATTGACTCTCTCCGAAAATTATGGCATACTCTCCTAGAAGGGAACCAAATTGCTTTCCAGTGGTATAAACCCAAAGAAAAAACACTATTCGAAAAGCATCTAAATTTGAAAATACATTGCCTTAAGGACATTCAGACACAAACATGGTGATGTTCAGAGAAGGGGGAGGAGGGCAAACCTTAGAAAATCTAAGTAACTAACATTAAGGAGTGGGGAAATGAAATACTAATCTTGGAAGTGCCTTCAATGAATTAGCTTTCACTTGGAAGTGATATAATTAACAAAACACTAGCAAGCAGCAGAAACGGTGTAACATTTACTACATGGCTACCTCTAGGAAGCAACTAATCCTGGTCTCTGAGTAAAGAGAAGTCTAAGGAAAATATTAGAGACACGAAATTTCCAGGCTTCAGCTTCCGCACATTTCTCATGGTTATGGAAAGCATTACCTTACTTTGCAAATTGTATATTGCAGGCGACAACGGTTTAACACTGATATGATTTTTTTTTTTTTTTTTTTAAAGTCCAAGATCTGCAATGGCTTAGCATATTTTTGTGCCCTGCAAGTGGAAAATACATGTGCTTTTGTATATCACTAGTATGAAAGTATTTGCAGGATCAAATCACCAGATAAAAAAAAAAAAAAAAAAAGAAGTGAGCTGAATGTTTGTTTTCCTACTCACAAAAACAGTGGACAAGACCACTAAAAGCAGGAACTCTGACTTGTTCCTTCATATCCACACTAGCTATGATGCAAGTGGTTTTGTGCATATGACAGAAGTGAATTTGGCTCTAGAAGTGAATTTCAAAATCTTCCCCAGGAAAATCAGTAATGGAGAAAACTGGAGCAGAGTTTTTCTCACATTTTTAAATTGAGACAAAGGTGGTGAAGTTAACAGTATTTACTTTACTGTTCTTTGTGCTGATTAGACCAAACACAGAACAAGGACAAATCCATCGCAAATAATTTTTTTAACACTGCTAAAGCCATTTAATTATTCTCTTGGGATCAATATCAAGTTATGTTAATAACCATTTGAGTACATCCAGAACTGATAGCTGAATCTGAGCTGGCATTTTTATCTTGTAAATGTGGCTCTTGCTGTAGACTAACAGCACCTCAGTAATTTCATTTTTTTAAAGTTTATAGAGGAATTACATCCATGGCCCTTGAAAACTCCATTATGCTTGTTTTAAACTGTGATGGAGTTCCCTTAATAGAAAAAATATGTGGTGAAGAAAAGAGCATCTGAGAAGTATTAATGGCTCTTTTCTAGATGAAGCAAGGATAATCCACAAGACTCATCTGCTTTGCAAAGAGATGTTCTGAAAGGAGATTTTTTTTCCTCTTTCAGAGGCATAAATACCTTGAAGAGAAGAAAAATGGAGATTGTCAAAACTAAGGCTTTTTAAAGAATTACTATAAGAAAATGGGAGTGGTTGATTATCTGTCTTTAGGCCTAGAACAAAAAACCTGCATTAAAACATAGAATTTTGGTATATAAGATATCACACTCAGGAACAAGCCCTCTGATTTTGTCTGGTGCCAGGTTTTCCCCTCAGACAGCAGCCAGCATTGCATCTGATAAACAGACCTCACATCACACAGACGATGTTTTCTGCTGAGGCGGTGTGTGCAGCCAAGCTTGGCTTAGTGCTAATGCAAATCAGCCACACGAAATGCCGTTTCAGTGTGGAACTAATCCAATGAGCTGGAAGTTATAACAAATCTTTTCATAGGAGGGATTATTTCCTATACTTATTCATAGAGATGGGGCCGCACAGTGGGAAATGGACGGTCTTCAGGTTACACCAGTCAGCCCCCAGTCGCTACTACTTGGGTTCTCTGGTGTTCCCTAACTAATGAGCAATGCATGAGCATAAAGCACGAGGGTTTGGTAGGCACTAGAAAAGCTTTCAGTACTGGAAGTGGAATGAAGAGCATGGCAATTAGCTGTTTTAAACACTTCCCATACCAAACCTGCCCTCCAGTATCATCGGATGATTTCCCCTGTGTCCACTATGGTGGAGCTGGGTGCATAATTCTAGACCTCAGGAACTAGGGGAAGATGAAAACACTAGATAACATAGAAACATCCAGGGAAGCAGAAGGTTATAGGTGCGTGCAGATGTGCAGTGAGAAAACAACCACAAGTTTTCTGCTCTGGTTTTTACTTAGAAATCACAACTGTAAGCAAGAATGAAGGCTTTTTGGGCAAGTGGACTTATCACATGATAGCTTTTTCCTACTATTTGTGGCCTATTATAATTTTGGTATAGAATACCTCTTTTTTCATGTTAAGGATAAGAAGATCACTTGCCTTTATCAAACGGGCTGAGTCCTCTCAAGAGAGGTACCTACCTCAAATCCCCCAGTCATCCCCACCAATGTGGGTGTCACCAGCCTGGAATAAATTGCACAACTGACAGGATCCCAGAAAGAGCTGAGATTTCCGGATATCCTGGTATTCTTTCAGCATGAGCAAATATCTTTGGAGTGAGAGAATTCAGATGCCAAAACCAGGTGATTCCTGGTTATGAGATTATTAGCCTGGAAAAACGTCCTGCCTTATTGTAGCTTGTTGTTAAATGACCCACTTGGAGTACATCGTTCATCATCATACAGAAACAGGCTTTGTTACTTCAAACAAAGCTTAGGCTTTTAGTATTCATCAAGGATGAAACCATCCTGTAAAAGTAAGAGCATTTTAATTTTAATTTGAGGCACTTGATTATGTGGCTTTTGCTTTTGAAGCATGTCAGACAGTGCACTGGAAAACCCTATATCTGGGGGCGTTTTTCTATTAACATACAATAACCTCTTAATAAGTGGGGAGTGAATCTCTCTCCTCTGATATATTAACATCTCACTATAGCAGACCGAAAAGACTTATAGAACAGAGGCCTTCTTCCAATACCATGAATTATTTAGCTGCTGGGGTATAATACATTTATTAGATTGTAATTGGTTTTCTTTTGCCAAAAGAAGGTTGTTTATCATTACCACCTCTGCATTAGCACAAAGTTTATTTCATTGGAGTGCCTTAAAGAAAACTACATCTGTGTTTAACTACTTCTCTTCTGCTTTGATCTAATGGTTCTTGAAGCAATAAGAACTGGATAATCCCATCAGCTGCTAGTATCTACAGAAAAAATAAATACTGCGTTGATTTCTGTTAAAGAGTACTACATATTCAATGTGACAACAGAAATACTATACAACATTCAGGCAGATCTACACTTCCAATATGGAAATCAAAGTTAACAACAGTCAGTCCGGTAATTTGCTGTTGAGAATCCACCCCTGGTCCAAAGTAAATGTATTCAGCTACAAACCAGGTAACTAATAAACTCCGAGCACATACTGTGGATCACAAGAACAGGGTGTTCATACTATGCAACACTTACAATAACCAATATGCAGGAAGTTCAGTGGATAAAGGACTCCTCCCCTCCTTAGGCATCATCTGAGCTAGGTAGAATCACAGAATCATTAAAGTTGGAAAAGACCACCAGATCATCAAGTCCATCCATCAAAGCCATCACCACCGTGCCTACTAAACCATATCCAGAAGTGCCACATCTACATGTTTTTTTGAACACCTCCAGGGATGGTGACTCCACTACTTGCCTGGGCAGCCTGCTCCAGTGCCTAACCACTCTTTCAGTAAAGACATTTTTCCTAATATCCAACCTAAGCCTTCACTGACGCAACTTGAGTCCATTTCCTCTCACCCTATTGCTAGTTACTTAGGAGAAGAGACCACAAGCAGGACAATCGCTATTTCATCTTCATTTTTATGGTGGGGTACGTACAGTTGTGTACTGACCACAGGCAGGACCTCTGAGTATTAGAGAATAGATACACAATACTGTGCAGAACCCCTAATTTCATTGTTCTACTGCAATTTTTACATTGTAAAGTGACTAGACTATTCAGACATTTACATTTACAGCATGTTGCTTGTTTGTATTCCAGAATGTTCATTCTCTTTTCATGTTTAATATACTGAAATATAAGCACAATCATGCTGAGCAGGGCAATTGAAAATTAAAGCGGCAGAATTACTCACAACAGCAATATTTTAAATTCAAGTAAGTTTCACAGCATATGGCATTTATGACCTCGTCTAACAAAATATTTTATAGCTGCTGAGATGAAGCAGATGCTTTCTTTCTGTACTGCTGGATCTGCACCTGTATTGTCTGAGGCCCAACTCGAGCCGGCTGCTACAACAGGGAGAGGCCTGGCCAAACAGACCATGTACCAAAATGCTTCATCAATAGCCCTATCCCCTTGGTAGCCTCTCCAATGCACCTTAGATACTGAAAAATTATAAATTGCCCTCCTCACAGGAAACTTGACATCTCCAAAGCAAATGTTGCTCTGGATTTATAGAGCAGCAGCAGACAAGTTCTTTATACATACATCTATTTAGGCATTAGGTCAAGAAAGAGGAAGTCTGGTACATCTCAAGAATTGGTGAGTGACACTGTCAGACCATATTTCCTTTTTTCTTGCAGGATACAATACCTCTCGGGCATTTCTGAGTGCAAGAACTGTTATTAGACAGCGTAATTATCATCTCCAAATACTGTGCAGATGAAGTACTACCACAGTCTAACATTAGATATCTAATGTATGCACTGAAGTTTGGAGCAGTGGGTTCTTCTATACCTTTCTGGAGGCAATTCAGAAGATCAGCTGCTTGCAGCCCCCAATGCAGGGACACAGCCTGGCTAATACAAGCATCTCACTCCTAGACACTGCTAAGGGAAGGGCAATGGGACATCCCAGTCATCTTCAGTGACTGCAAAATTGGTTTCTTGGATTTGAGATGAGATGGATTTTCCACCCCCCAGAGTGATCCAGAACCTGGAGCTGCTCTTAATGTAGGCTATAACCTCCCCAGCTGAGAAACTCAGACAAACCTTAGACAACTCCCTATTTCATGGCTTTTCCTGCAATATCAGAAGCAAGTTTACCTATATAAGAAGCAGGAGCAGACACCAACTAGTGTGTTTTTTGAAGTAATGCATTACTCTTTCCTTGTTTGTATCCTTCAATATGTATCTCCTATAATTTGCTCATTCTAGAGATTCTTCAAAAAGGGTTCTTGTAATTAAGATGCTATGCACATGTGTATATTTTAAATAAGGTACTAATAAAACAAATATCTACTTTCATGTGTATAGCCAAAGATTACTTAAAAATGTATTAGAGTAGACAGCAGAGCTGTCTTATGTTGTGAAAGGCTTTGGGCTACTAGAGATTGTAATGAGTTATCAAATAATTTACTGTATCACCCAGTATTTGGATACGCTGCTGTCTGATCACTAATTTCATTCTGCGTATGCAGTAACACAACTAGGATTGCTGCAGGAAGATTCCTGGGTTTTATGGGCATGTGGGAATCAAACTAAAGAGTGTTAATTAGTTTCCCCTTTAATGACAGGTAGCTTTCCTCTGTCATTTGTTGCTCTTTTTTTCCAATGATGTATTTGTGGGAAACTCATTAACAGCAACACTCCTTGGCTGGGAAACAATGAGATGTAGAGTAGAAAACTGATGCTCTTCATTACAGTAATTTTCAACCTGTCTGACAGCAATAGGAATTCAATTACAGTCCTCCAGTGGCAATAAGCTCTGTGCACTAGATCTTAATTGTTCAATCATTAGTTTGCAATTTGCATTTGTACTGTACTGACAGCTGACTGTTTCCATCAGTAGTAGACATTTATATTCAGGAAAACAGGAATACATCAGTACATCTAGCTCAGCAGGAAAACTTTTATACTGATAAAACCAGCTTATTTACTTATATTATTGCAATAATTTGCAGCTCCAGAGGCTGACATATAGCTTTTCTATGCTATTACAAACCAGAGGCACAAGTGTGCATTCTCAGAAGCAATTACTTTTAGCATCCATGTTGGTCACATTTTGATTCCCTCCTCACTTAAAGAAATCAAACAATTCCAGTATAAATGGGTATGATCTGAACACCGCACTTTTGAAGCATGCATATTATAAATTTTCACATGTATAAAAAAAGAGAAGTGCATATTTGTGTGAGTGCAAGCAAGCCCTTTACGTTTTGTATGTGTATGGGGACAGTCTACGTATGCAATGCAGGTAGGCACAAGTACATGTAAGATTCCTCCTAGTGCAAAGCCTTTCTTGGACAATTGAAGTCAGTCTTTTGTACCCATGTGCAGATTCACAAGTCTGGTTTTTCAAGTGTGATGTTCCTCTACAGCAGTAGAGAGTCCACATATTTGTTCAGAAATGAAGGAAACATGAAGCAGAGGTGAAGGCAGGTAGAGAGCAGCATTGCTGGAGCCTGGTCAGAGGGAACAAGCATGGGCCATGTCTGCAGTACAGCCAAGGGTCTCTTTCTGCCAGTGCATCTGCTCACAGGCCTTTTCTGGCAGATGGAGACCAACTCCTCACCGGCACAGTCACAGCAGCTCTCACAGTAACTTCAGCCATGCTACAAAAAGCACTCCTCTAAGACACTGCACAAGCTTTTACCTGCACAGTGATGTTAGCATGGGGCGAGCAATTCCCTCCAAGCAGCTTACAGAAATGGCTGGGCAGGCCAGTTGTAGAGCATCCAAGAGGGCTTGTCAAATCCTAGTAGGTGCAGCACTAGCAATATGCCACCTACTTTGTAACTACCCATTACTGACCACAGCCAGGGTGAGGTGGGGCTTTGCTGATGGCTGCAGTCAAACTTCTCCTGCATCAAGAAAAGTTTGCCAAGGCCTTGGCAACAATGTATGAACTCAATAGCTCATGGCCTTGACCCCCCAGGTATTTGTTAACACCAATTTACAGTCATTGCCAAAAAAATGAGGTGAGAACACACATATACTAGGGCATGCAAAGCAGGAATCCTTCCAGCACAGGTACAAGCCAGCAGTATTGAGGAACTACGTGACTGCAGTAAGGCAAATTCAAGAGTGGGAAAGGAAAAGGTCAGGACTGAAATTCAGTAACTGAACAACATGAGGGAATTAGGCAAAATACCTGCTCGTACATCACCTTGATTTGGCAACTTGCATCAATCTTCACCAGTTTTTCTTCTTTTTAAACTCATTAATAGCTGGGAAGAACAATGACAACTTGATGCTGTGTCCTGCAGGCAGCTGCCTCGCCCTGATGAATTGCTGCTGCCTCACTCCACAAATCACCTGAAGGCTTGCTGAAGAGAACCATTTTTGTGGGAGGAAATATCAGAGATTTCTCTCCAGTGCTAAAAATCCTTTTCCTTCCATGCAGATAACATAGCCTGAGACTAGCAGTCTTGGGCTGTTACCCAGCACAAGCCTCTCAGCCTAAAGATGCAGTGTGCTTTACCAGTCTCTAGGGAATAATTCTGGCAGTGTCTACATTTGTGTGTTCAGGACTGAGCCTGCTCATGACAGCCCTTCGGAGGAAAGTTTCCAATTCATTATGTTTTCCCTGTTGTGGACACTGTTTATGTTCCTGGTATTTGTGTCAGATATGTTCTCTGGCATCCTAAACAAACAGTAATTTGTTACTGACAGTTTTGATTTTGCGGGAAATGTACCTGCAATAGTAGAAAACAAGAAAATTTTTTACTTTTCACTCTTAGAATACATAAAAACACCATTATTTTGATTCAAGGCAGTCTAAAACAACCTGCTTTTGTTGGCTGGGCTGAATCACACCAACTGAGCCCTGATCAGTACAAACAGGAGCTGCAGCCGTGCTTCAGAAATGTTAGAGTTCAGCTGTTTCATGTGCCTGTTTTCCTTCAAAGGCTAGACAACCCACAGCACTAGGCTAGCACTGATTTTTAAAGCCTGAATCCTGTTTTGCTTTAGGGAATTATCCCTACCTTAACCTAAATTTTATTTTTTAATTAGGTTACAAGAATTCAGTTCAATCAGCAAACTAGAGGACGGAACTGAGGTAGTAGCTGTATTTTCAGGGAAACTCTTCTCTTGCAGAAAAGAGGAAGTCCAGCTCAAATGCTGAGTAGTTCATATTCCAGATCCTGTTGCTATAGAGAAATAAAGCAATCGCTAGTACGCTGTCCAGAATGGGAAAAAGAACCTGCCAGTATTTACCTGGGTGCAGGATAAGTACTCATCCAGGTAACCTTTTTAGGTTGCAGACTATACTGGTAAAATATTCTTGACAGTACTAATTATATTATCACCCTCCCCATAGCTCTTTCCTTACAAAAGCAGCACAGATGTGAAGTTTTATGACTGGAACAAGCAGTCATTCAGATGAGCAATAAGGTAAACATTAAAGGAGAGAACTGCAAGAGAATTCAAAACAGTAAAGGTGCTGTTTTAACCTACATAATCACTTTGAAAAGGGTGGGTCTCCATCAGCCTGAGGTATGCAGCATGTCAGATGTTACTCTCAGCTGCCTGCTCCCAGCCTGATAATAGCAAGGAGTTGTAACGAGTGTGCTGGCAGAAATATTACAAGCAATAAGCTCTGAAAAAAAAGAAAATCAATGGAGC